>ERZ791815.228-NODE-228-length-57648-cov-3.595437_pt1 | contig 57648 bp, 70 predicted proteins | sample MGYA00510302_ERZ791815 | MGnify/ENA primary metagenome ERZ791815 (study PRJEB30046, sample SAMN00791995) | human gut metagenome | study: EMG produced TPA metagenomics assembly of the A metagenome-wide association study of gut microbiota in type 2... | reverse complement strand
GCCACAGCACATAAGTCTACCGACTTCGCGATCCTAAGTTCTTCTTCCGTGAACCTCATGAGCATCTTCTCCTTTCTCCGCAACAAGCTGTTCATTCCAGTCCATGAAATGATAATCCTCTGCCAGATGAATACATGGATTCTTCATAATGCCCTTTTCCCGAAAGCTGAAATACTCCTTATTATCGCCTCCCACGATGATATGATCCATCAATGGTATTCCGACAAGACTGGTTACCTTCTGCATCCGATCCGTTAGACGAATATCATCCTTGGATGGTGTCAGATCACCGGAAGGGTGATTGTGTACCATGATCAATCTGGCAGCGTTCGATAAAATACTTGCTTTGAGCATGTCTCTCGGATTTACTACGGAATAATCCAGTGTACCGGCACTGACAAAACTGCAGTTGATTGGTGTACCATCTGCTTTTAAGTTAATGACGCAGACCAGCTCCCGATCCATATCACAAAGCACCTCACCAACCAGATGAACGGCAGCCTGCGGGCTGTTAAGCTTCTGATCCGAATAAATGGGAGCATCTCTTACAAGCCGTATACTTACTACATCCAGCTTAAAAGCATCACGACTCATCCTCTGTCACCTCTTCTTTCGGAAACTCTACCGTCACCACCGTATCTTCCGGCTGACTCTGTAACAGTTTCTTTAATTCCTCTACACTGTATCCACTCTGATCTGACATCGTCTGCCTCCTATCTCGCCGGACCTTCCTTTTCATAGATCATCGGCGGCTCTGCAATAACACCGTCTAACCCCTTTTCCGGCACATCTGTGGCAAGCTCCAGCTTTCTGAGATCCTTATCATAATGGTATACATTATTGGACAGCCGCTCATCCAAGGTAACAGCAGTCATATTGACATCGTGAACCATTTGTGCCAAATACTCCGGAGCTCCCATCTCTACAGATACTGCGATGGTTTCATGGATAGAGGAAGGGAGCAGATATAGATCCGTTCCTATCTGCTCTGCCAGTTTATGAAGATTTTCCTCATATAACATGGATGCCGCTCCATTTATTCCCATCTCATTCGTGATCACCCACAAGTTTTTCTCTGGAGGTATCTCATCAAACACTCCCATAGATTCCAGCAATTCTTGTGGCATTCCATCTTCGACTGCCAGATCTGCCATCACTTCCTGCATTGACTTTACTCTTGGTGGGCAGATACGCTTTGTATTCTCCACCGCATGCTGAAATAACTCTTCCTCAGTAAATCCACGAGCGGCTGCAAAATCATTGGTAATGATCATACTCTGCATTCCATCCTGATCCACACATACTACCCATCGGTAGATCACAGACAGATCCTGAAAGCTTCTGTTGGGAACCTCCTTTAAGAGTTCCTCATTCTGTGTGGAATTGACTAAACAAAGGACCACATTATCCTGAATCTTGTCAGCATCAAGCACCGGATTTACTTTGCTCATCTCTTTCGTAGCTTCCACAACCGCATCTGCTACTTCCGCCAAAGTCGTCTGGATATCCTCATTCTGCTGATAATGCTCATACATCTCCTCCAGATAAATGTTAGGCGCTTTATTGTGATCCGGCAGCATTACCGTCAATGCATGTAATGTCCGATTTACTTTTGGTACTGCGTGCACAGATACGGATGCCTCTTTATATTCTGCCGGAAGTGAATTTAAGATATTATCTTTCACTACTTCCTGAAACATATTAAAATCCATCATATAATTATCATTCCTTTCTCAAATAAACAGGAGAGGTTATTTTCATAGCCTCTCCCTAAACAATCCATTTAAAGTTTTATCAAACTTTTCTTCTTTTCCTTCTACGGTTCAGATAAATCCCCGCACCGACCAGGAATCCTCCTGCTACTCCAAACAGCCAAGGCTTATAATCTCCACCAGTCTGCGGAAGTTTCGGCTTCTCCGGCTTATTCTTCAGCTTCAGTGTATAAACCACATTCTCCACGGCACTGTCATCATACTGAAGCAGCACTTCGTGCGGTGTCGTGTCGATCACATACCCTTTCGCAGCCTTTGTCTCTACGACATAATAAGGAATATCTTTCTCGAAGTTCCCCTCTTCATCGTAAGTGCCGATATCAAGCAGATCGGTTTTAGCATATCCCTTTTTGTCTGTGATAAGTTTTGCAAGCACTTTTCCATCTTTATTACGAAGTTCAAACTCTACTCCCTTGATCGGAGACTTTGTCTTACTGTCCGTTTTATAGATTTTAATCGCTCCCTTCACTCTTTCATCAGACATTGCAACCTTTTGGATCTCCCCGGTTTCTTCTACCGTAAATTCCACCTCATTGGCGATCAGATAACCATATGGAGAAGCGGTTTCCTTCAAGGTGTAATCCCCTGCAGGAATTGCTTCTAACTGGTGCGGTTTTCCATCGGTTACCCAGGATGCATATACCTCACCATCAGAATCAATCACCTCTAAAGTTGCACCTTTTAACTCTTTTCCGGTTGTAATGTCCGTTTTAGATACTTCTACAATGATCGGTGTCTCTTCAACCGTGATCTCTTTTTCAAGAACTGCCGTCAAAGGATCTTTATAGGTAAAGTCCACATCGTAGACCGTATCATCCATCACATAGCCTTCCGGAGATTCCACTTCTTTTACATAGTAGTTTGCCAGAGGAAGATCTGCTGCAAAGATTGCCTGTCCGCTGGCAGTAGTCACTGCAGTATCCACCATTGTGTCTGCCTTTACCGCAACTTCACCGTTTACATCAAGAATGTCCTCCTTCGCAAACACACCATAAGTTGCACCCTCTACCGGATTCTTTGTCACACCATCTGTTTTGATCACACTGAGTTTTGTCTTTACTCTCTCATTCACAAAATCAGCATTTCCATAAACCACATCGGTATGGTCATCCTTATAAGTGAGCTCTACCGGGAATGGCTCCTCACAAAGCACAAATCCCTTTGGTGCTTCGATCTCAACTATCTGATACTTGCCAAGCGGAAGATCCTCCATAGATGCTTCCCCGTTCTCATCGGTAGTCAGCGTGGCAACAACCGCTCCTGCAGATGCCGGAACACCATTGATCATTTCCAGTGTGCGTTTTCCGCTCTCATCTTTCTGATGATCCGGTGTGTAAATATCCTCTGCTGCGATCAACTGGAATACAGCCCCCGCAAGATTCTGTTCCTCATAGATAAAATCAAGACTTCGATCCTCTTGATCAATGGCACTCATAATACGGTCAACGATCGTATCATACTCTGTACCGGTAAGTACCTCACCGGCTTTGGTAATACTGATACTTCCCTTTACCGGAGTATCTTGAATCACAACTTCGATCACAGGATCACCATCACTGTCCTCTTCCACCTTTACGGCTCCATCCTTTTCCACCACGAAAGGAAACTCTTCCTCGGAAATCAGATAGCCATCCGGAGCAGTGATCTCTTCCACCTGATAATTGCCATATTTCAGTTTCAATGGAGTGGTGATCGTTCCGGAATCATCGGTTGTAAATTCACTCACTTTATCCTTTCCAACCTTCTGTTCCACATACTCATCGGTATCTGTATTCCTGATCTTGAACGTAACACCGGAAAGACAGATCGTGTTGCCACTTTCTGCATCCTTTTTCACCATCCGGATATATGCCTTAAATGGTGCATCGTTTAAGATTCGGTATCTCTGCGGAGTTCTGGAATCCTCAGTCACCTCCACTGTAAAGTCATCCGTCTTATACAGATTGTGAGGTACTTTCGTCTCCTTCACAAGATATGTTCCATATGGAAGTTCCTTAGAGCAGGCATAGCCTTTCTCATCTGTAACCAGAGTATCATAGACCTTAGCCGCATCCCATCCCACCTTATCAATCTCAGACTGAAGTTTCACGGTAAATTCTGCACCTTCCACATAATCCGTCTCCGTATCATCCCCATCGGTTGATACTTTGATGATCTCAAATGGCTGCTTCTTTACCGTTTCCACCACATGACGGGTAACAGAAATGTTCTGGTGAGTATTCGGTTCTTTGGAATAGTCAACCTCATACTTTGTTTCATCAAGCAGATATCCTTCACTTGGCTCGATCTCCTGGATATAATATTTCCCATAATAGAGATTTCCAAAGTTAAAATTTCCTGCTTCATCTGTCTTCACTGTTGCAAGAAGTGTTCCTGCATTTGCCGGTGTTCCGGTACTGTAAAAATCTGTCCCCACAGTCGATGTGATGTTATCGTTTCCGGCATAGGATACGATCCCTCTGCCATCCGGATAATTCACAGTTTCCAATGCATACAGTCCATAGGTTGCACCGGAAAGTCTGGCATCCCCCTGTGGATCAGAAGTTTCTTTGTCTTTCTTATCAACGGATACATCACAGCGGATCGGTGTATTGGTCATTTCCACCGTATCGAATGAACCATAATCCGGCTTTACTTCCCATACCTTTCCATCATCACGGTATCCATCCGGGACAACCACCTCTTTCACATAATACACATCCTGCTGTTTCACAAACTTCTCAGATGCCGCTCCGTCCAGATCTTCATCATAATAAAATACCGGTACTTCTGCTCCGGTATCACCATTCATCAATACCCTCTGCGTGCAGGCAGCATCTTTAAACACGGCAAAACCGGCACCTTTGACAACATTACCGGACTCAGAATCCGTTTTCTGCACGAGAACTCCTACCGTTTCCGGCGTCTCCTTTGCCTCAAAAGTTTTTCCGGCTTTTGTAACCTTTCCACTCTCATCATACTGTGTAAAATACTCCAGACCGATTTCATACACGTTTTCATCCACCTGATAACCATCCGGAGCTTTTACTTCCTTCAGGTAATACTTAGATTCTGTCAACACCTCAACACCGGATGCTGCTAAACCGTCTGAATTGGTAACATTCAGTTTACACAACAGATCCGTGCAGGCACTATCCTCATAAAGATAATACTTTGCTCCCGCTACCGGAGTTCCTTTGTAAGAATCTGTCTTATGAAGCTGAAAACTTCCCAGCTTGTAGTTTGATGTTACTTTAACTGTCGCTTCATCCGATTTCTGATCTATAAACTCCTCCAAAAATGTGATCTTCTGCTGAGACACAACGGTCGGTGTCCATTTGGAACCACCCTTTTCATCACTGTATGCTTTTGCCCTTACTTTAATGGTGCTGTCATTCTTCGTGATCTTATCCATCGCCGTCTGATTACAGTACAGATAAAAATTGGATGACGCCTTTGACGCATCCGTCTGTGCCACACAGATATCATACTTCTTCAGATCATTTTCATCATCAATCTTTGATGCATCCGATTTGATCTCGCCTGTGGTAAGACCTGCCGGAGCACCGCTGATCGTGTATTTGATGTTTTTGATCGTGCCCTTCTTCGTGCGGACGAACTTCTCCTTACTGCGGTATAACCCGTCAGCCACCTTTTCCCATTTACTCTTCGCCGGAGAAATAGAATAGCTGATCGACTTGGTAAGTCCGTTGTCATTGTAATCATCTGTGCTGTATTTCTTTGCATCCGTTACCAATGCAGAAATCTTTGCATATGTTCCGGTATTGCCTTTACCATAATAACTGAGCTTTACCTCACCATTCAGCACATGGATCGCTGCACCGGTAATGAAGTAATCTTCTGTCGCATGTCCGGAAGAATACTTGCTGTTGTGACAGGTTTTATTTAACTCTCTCACACCGTTCACCAGACAATAGGTGATCTCTGGCTTCACTTTCTTCGTACTGCTGGATTTGCTCACTGTTCCGTTTGTTGTCTTTTTATTCAGATCCAGACAATAAACAGAGTGGTGGTAATAAGCCCCGGACTCCGAAATATATTTAACCCCCATGGAACGACCACAAAACTTTGCATAACCGGAAAATCCCACTTTCATGGAATCTTTACCATCTTTCGTTCCTGTTGCCGGTGCTGCCTTCAGCATGGCAGCCGGTGCTCTCTGAATGGATAATCCTTTTACGATCTGCGTATCAAGGTCAATATATTCCGTATCTTCACTTCCGGGGGCAGGCTCCTCGTCATCAGCAGTTTCCGTAGTATCCTCTGTCGGAGCTGCTTCTGTGTTATCTGTCTGCTCCGTAGTGATTTCTTTCACCGCGATGGTTCTATGCACCAGATAGGCATCCTTTCCGCTGACAGGTTCAGCCTTATAGTAAGTATCATAATCACCCGGCTTGTCTGCATCAAAGCTTCCCTGATCCGGATAATAGCTTACTGCCACTTTCTCCTGCTCATAAACGATTCCTTCCATATCATTCTCAATATCAAATCCATAGCCGGCGGCGATCACAATATCCCCAGCCGTTACCACTTCATCTTCATCAAGGTCAGTACGGACATCGGCATCATACACTGCAAGCGTCTTTGTATCCTTCTCCTCGTCGGAACCGGAAGCAAATACATTACTGCTTGGAAGTGCAGCTCCAACCGTAAGAACCGCAGCCATCATCATCGCAACTGCTCGCTTAAAAATCTTCTTATTCATTCGCTGTTCCTCACTTTCTGAAATATTCTCTGTGCGAATCATTTTCCCACCATTCACCAGAGATTGTGAGGATTCTCCCCCGACTCTCCGGCGAAAAAAAGGCACACCTTCCGGCATGCCTTTTACCCATCAAGTCGGTTCGCACAACCAACTTCCCTTATTCCATTGTAATATAATCAATCAGCCTTTTTCCTGTTACGGCTTCTATATAAAGAATCATTCTGATCATCTTCATCATGGTTGTCACCTCCTCTCCATTCGTCCACAACTAAGAATCAATAACATAACCTTCAGGATGTCACAGCTAATAAGAAAAAAGATCTTAAGGATCTCCAAAACCACAAGCAGTAAATGCAATCCCAGCCATGCACCTCCCTTTATCACCGATAAAAGAAAAACCATTATTGTACTGATCACTCTTCTTACCATAACCATCCCTCCGATCATGCCCATTTCATTACATTGTCTACCATTTCCTCTGTAACTTCATCTTCCTTTTTCGTTCCAGTTTCCTTTACCGTTTCCTTTTCAATAGGAGCACTCTGTACCACCGCTGGTTGTCGCACCATTGCAGTCATCATTGTGTCCGCTAAATGAACAACGAAATCCTGATACAGCTCCTTGCGAAGTTCTTCTCGTATCCGATTCTCCATGACCTCCAGTTCTTCACTCGTTACATATTTCTTTTTCTCATCCTCATCTGCAGTTTCCATCCCCTCCGACAACCTGCAGATATAAGATTCGATTGCTTCCATGATAAACTGTGTCTTGGATTTGTATAAATCTCTGTCCAGATTATTTAATATCCTCAATACCTTTACATGCTGCGGATTATCCGGACTAAAACGAAGGCAAAACTGTTCATACTGTTGGCGTCCCATTACAATCCCCCCTATCCAGCTCGATGAATCACTCTCTCAAGATAAATCTTACCGAGATAATCAAAGCCTTTCGCATTTGCCCGGATATCTTCAATGTATCTGACATTTCTCTGCTGCATCTGTCCAAACCGTTTCATTACCGTTGCTCCACCGCCCACAAAGATGATCGGTGTCAGATCCATGTTGTAACCAAGCTCTCTGATATAATTTGTGATCGTCTCACAATACTTGTGAAGTTCTTCCAGAATAATGTCCTTGTACTGATCCGGCAAATCGTCTGCTCCATTGAGCATGACCTGTTGAATGTCATACTCATCCACCTCTGAATTAAGCTTTCTGACACATTCCTTATTAATCTGTTGGATACAGGTAATAATACCGGAGTTCTTTGTCACACAAACCGATTCATCCGGACTTTGATTGATGATCGGCATCAGATCAACGGTCCATGAACCAATGTCAACAACAAGCACCTTTGCCGGAAACTCACTGATCTGACTGGCAACCGCCGCAAAGCACTGTGGATATACCGAAATCCGTTCAATCGTAATATGATACTGCTTTTTCTCATACTTAAATGTTACTTCCCGGTTTTGGTTCAGATACTTGATAAATGCATCTTTCTCTTTGCCAAAACGAGTAAGAGGAAGTCCCACTGCCCAGTAGACATTAGCAGTTCTCTTTCCAAGCCGGTCTAACTCTTTGGCTGTCGCTGCTAAGGAAAGCAGATAATAATTTTCATCCTCTACCTTGCTGTCCTTGACCTTTAATCGCTCGCTTCCAACCTTATAATACTTTCCATCTTTCTCCAAGACGTTTTCAAACAATGCCGGCTCCGTGGTAACCTCACGAATCCCGGAAGTAAAAGTCTCATGTACTGTTTTCATATTTGACCAACCGTGGTCAATAGCGATAACTACTGTATTTTTATCCATAATGATCCTCCTTTTCCTTAGCAAAACTATCATTTTTATTGTTCCAAGGTTCTTTTTCATTGGAGGCTTTCTTATTCCTCCCCAGTATTTTCTTCATACAAGGAAAACAATAATCTTGTTCCTGTCGGTACGGACAACCTTCGCAGTCTCTATCCCGCTGCTCCTTTTGATCCGACTTATCAGGCATCCTCTCTGTAAAACATTTTTGTGAGATACAACGACTACTATTTCCCCAAAAATACCTGCATTTCATACAATCTTGTATTTCATTATCCAAGCGATCTTGATATTCCACATCTATATGATGTGGTCTTTTTCCTGATCCTCTTTGAATGATTCCCATTTCCTACATCCTCCTGTAAACAATTCAGTATATCGAATGCTCTTTAAGCATGTAGGTACACATTTTTAATTCATCGTCCTTGTGTACTAAGGAATTACAATCATGTCACATTCGTGAGCACGAGGCTGAATTTATCAACCATCTCCTCTGCTGCCATTTCGAGGACCAGGAGATCCTATAATCTCCTTCATGCGTAATTATCATTCTGCCATGCCAAACATCATTATCTGCTCCATCTTCATCTCTCGATCCTTCGACTCTCATCGCAAATTATCACTGATTATTGTTATGATTACACACCAGAAATCTCCATGTTGTAATTGATGATATTCAATTGTCCACAGGTATTTTCAACCTGTAGCCATAGAATACACTCTTTGAAACAAATTGTATTGAACTTTAAAAGACCAATTTAATCCTTTCAAGTTCTCTTTTGTGAACCTTTCGTATTTATTATACAGTTCCCTTTTGTGAACGTCAATATCTTTTTATATTTTTATTTCACATTTGTGAACTATTATGGTATTATAATTAAAATAAACGCTGAATAATGGGAGGTATATATGAACGCCGAAAGCATCGCCGACAAAATCAAAAGATATCGTAAAATAAATAATATGTCGCAGGAAGAACTAAGCGCTCTCTCCGGCATCAATGTGTCTACCATAAAGAAATACGAATGCGGATACCGTAATCCAAAACCAGATCAGCTCGTCAAGATAGCAAATGCACTCAATGTTAGTGTTTTGGTATTCCTTTCCTTTGATCTCACTACTACCAGTGATATTCTTGCATTACTTATCAAATTAGCTGAAAACTCCGATTTGGAGATAGAATGTCAAAAAGATAACTCCGATAATTATGTAACAAACACGATTTCGTTGTCTTTTAAGAATCCTGCTATAAATCAAACCCTTGTAAGATATCTGAAATACAAAAAGGCATTGGAATCATCAGCAAACTCTTCTACAGAATCTGCTTCTAATCTCCAACGCCAGTTAGATGAACTATTAATTTGTAAGAAATAAGTGGCTGTAGGAATAATTTTTAAAGCTTCATTTATTGATTCATTTATAGCTTCATTTATTGATTCATTTCTATACTTCCCCTCACCTTATACCAAAGCATCACTAATCTTCATCCTTATTCCTTCTGGTATCGTGCCAATTTCCTTATCCCCCTTATAGGATATTATTTCATATTTTGATTCATTGGTCTGCTTACAGAAAATGAAATCCACTTCATATAACTCTCCGAACTTTTCATTTCCAATTTCTTCTATCCGAAAAGAATATGGCACCAGACAATCATCAATCAATTTTCCGTGCTTATCTCTATTTTCTCCGCATAATAAAATAAACTGCAAATCTGTAATACCTATCTTGTAATTTGCTGTAAAGGTAACTACATCCTCAGTGATCAAAACTTCCATATTCGTAATCCTGTATAAATCCTCTAAATGATCCGTCTTTTTTTCTGCTAGATCATACGGATGATCTTTATCAAAGAAAAACTCTTGTACTTTCAAGCCATTCTTGGTTTTCGCATGTTTATAAAACTCTTTTGCCTTTAATTTCGTATTTACGCCAGTCAGATGTAAAAAAGAAGAATTTTTGAATACCACTTCAATGCTTTTTCCTTCATATACATACATAAAAGTTTTTCCAGCCAAATATCTCTGATAATTCTTCGCAGCATTATGTATCTTCTTCAAAATTGCAGATTTTCCCATTAGTACTCCTCTCTAAATAAAAAAGGGAAGCGAAAACGCTTCCCTCTGAATAACCACTGGCAGTTCGCTTGAACATTTCTGCTCAAACCAAAAGCATATGACTTAATCCTCATACTGGATATGGCAACATCACCTCAGATACTGTGCCACGCAGGTCGCTATAATGTATCACTATAGCAAATCCACAAATATTTTACATCCTTTGTGCGGATGTCCAGTGCTTTCTACTATTATATTATGCCCATATAATCCATTTGTCAATCAATTAATTGATTTTTTTCAATAATTGACAAGCATCCGTCACGCAATCTATAAGATTCATATTTTTTGAGTACCGAGGCTCGTGATATCACTTCTAGTTTCATATTTTTCTTTTATCCATCCACTTGCCATGTACCAATTATGTACCAATTTTCTACTGAATAACATAAAGTTATAACAACTTTTATCGAACTAATTTTTATCGCAATCTCCCATTTTATAAGGATTTAAGGACATTTATCAAGATATAGAAACCTACATCGAAATTGCTAGTAAATCACAATTCCTAGTTTCATTTTATCTTATACCTATCCGAAAACATCCCATTTTAAGGGGTTTTCGCCTTTCTATATTTTTTTACTACACAATTTACTACACAATTTTTAGGGCTTTTTCTATCTTTTCTACCTCTTTTACCTTTTCCTCCTCAGTCACATGAACATAAAGATTCATAGTAATTCCCACATTGGAATGTCCGAGAATCACCTGCAAGGTTTTAGGTCGCATATTTGCTTCAATACACCTTGTAGCCATAGTATGTCGAAGTACATGCATCGAAAATCTGTCTATACCAGCCTTATCACACAATTTGAACAATGTTGAGTCGTACGCTGAGTTCTTTGTAGGCTCGCCCTTACGATTCAAAAACACAAACTCTGAAAATTCCATATTAATAACTTTCAGTTTTTTCATCTTTTCCTTCTGTGCTTTCAATAATCGAATCGCTTCTTCTGTCAAAGGAACATCCCTATATCCCGATTTACTTTTAGGTTTGCCTATTCTCCATTCACCAACAGAATGCCGATATTCCATTGATCGTTGAATATGTGCGACCTTCTTTTCAAAATCAATATCAGACCATTTAAGGTCAATCATTTCGCCTGTTCTTAATCCAGTCTGTAATACAAACGCAAACTGATTGTAATTGCTGCTGTCTTTCGCCACTTCCAGAAATTTTTTCTGTTCATGCACTGTCAATGCCCTTATCTTCTTGGGATCTTTACCAATATTGTATTTAACTGCTTTTGTAACCGGATTTTTTGAGATCACATCATTCTCAACCGCATCTGCAAACATACAATACAAAGTAATCCTTGCCTGATATATTGTCGATGTCCTATATCTGGTTTTCATCTGATTTAGAACATTCTGGCAATGCATCGGTTTTACGTCAGATAACATCATATTCCCTATGCAATCTTTGATATTGTGTTCAAACCTTTCCCTATAATTTCTTATCGTATTTGGCCTGATAGTATCGCCTTTTATATTATTAAGCCAATACTCAAACCAGACTGTGACTGTCATATCACCACCGGCATTGATTTCACCATGTTTATCTTGAAACCTTGCATCAGCATACCAATTACGACATTCCTGCAACTTGGGAAAATATCTTTGAACAGACCTTCCTGTGCGCTTGCTAATAAATCTAGCTGTATACAGCCCGTCTTTTCGCTGACATATTCCTACGCCAAGCTCTCTTCCTCTTAAATCTTTGCCCGTAAAATCAACTCCTTCCAAAAGAAAAGAGCCTTGATACATTTTAATATATTATCATATCAAGGCTTAAAAGTCCATATTTTCAAATTTCAACTGATTTGTCTATGTATTGCTCAAACGCTTTCCTTTTAATAAGCTTCTTTCTCCCTATATACAATACAAACGAACAGTTTGGAGCCTTTGCCATCTCATCTATTTTGTTAATTCCTATATTGCTATATGCAGCAGCTTCCTCTACCGTCAGATTCATCTTTTCCCATACGGGTACATCTAATTTTCCTTTTCCCATTCCATTCACCTCTCTTTCTTGTGCAATTCCACTGCCCTTCGATCAATTTCATCAATCAAATCCAAACATATCTTACGTGCAAACGGCTCGAAAAGTTCGTTGTGATCATACCGCTTTCGCAAGTTTCTGCAATCACTGATCAGACTTTCCCAAAACTTTTCTGCTTCTTTGCTTTCATTATCCTTTGCCGGCGGATTCCAGTATTTTTTCAAAATTTTCCACCAGGCTTGAAAAAATTCCAGTTCTTCCTTCATTTCCAGTCCTCCATTCTATGTAAACGGCGTCTCTTCACCCTCTGCCAAGTTGATAAATCCATCAAACTCCTGCTGTACCGGTTCAATCTTCCAGCCAGTTTCATAGAAAAAATCTTTCTTTGATCTGTCTATGATTCGCCGTGATCTTTGATCATACCAGAGATCAATACCATCTTTCTTTGTCAAATTTCCAAACCAGCGGTTTTTGCTCAGAGACAAATAATTATGATCCGGCGTTTCTTCGTCTCGTTTAAATGTCATGACAATATCTGCAGCATTCGTTATATCTGCGGATCCGCTGACCGCATCATTTTCATCTTTTGTGAAGCTATTCTTTCTGGGATGTGCCACCAATATCACAACAACATCTAACCGCTTTGCCAAACGACTCAGCTTTTTGACAAATTTACTCTGACAACGATATTCATCCGCAGCCATATCCACATCCAGAGCCGTCATAAGGTTGTCCACAATGACCAGATCAATGCCATACTGCATCACAGAATGTTCTATTGTCGTTACCAGATCCACAAGCTCATCATCTTCAACAGCATTATTGTCATATAAGTAAAATTTACCCCGGTACCAATTTTCAATTTGATCCTGATTGCTATTCGTGATAAAACGCTTTACAGAACCATCCGGTAGTGTATTTTCCACAATATTCTGCGGACCGGCAATTTGAAAATCAATCCAGCTTTTATACTGCCAATCCGGCAACTCCCCGGAATAGGCAAAAATGCTCTTACCCTGTTGCAGTGCAGACACGCAAAACTCGTTTGCCACCGTGGATTTACCCTGACCTCGCTTTCCGGTCAATATGATCAACTGGCCTCCATAAAAATAACCGCCGAGAAATGTATCAAGTTGCCGAAAACCAGTTTTAAACTTAGGGATATCCTTCAGATCGCGACGCTTCACATCCGCAAGCTCCACAACCTGTTTTACCGGCTGCTCAATGGCATTTTCAACAGCATCCTTTACCGCCTCTTTCCCATGCTTTTGCAGAATCTCATTTGCATCTTTGCATTCCCTGTAAGCTTCCTTTTGAACATATAAGATTTTATTCGGGAATCGTTTTCGAATGTCTTCCAGCAATGTCATATGATCATGCTCATAATCTCCAAAAACTACAATCTCCTCAAATTCGCAAACCCAGTTCCAGCAATAGGGAATCCAACGAAAGTTATTCATTCCGCCCGGTACGCTGACAGCGCAGTTGATCCCCGCCTCTGCCACTGAAAGACTGTCCATCTGTCCCTCGCAAATCACCAGTCGTTTACGATCTTTTCCACATTGTTTCATTCCAAACAGAATCGGCTTGCAGTCCTTTTCCATCCATTCCTTCGGCGAGCCCTGTTGCTTCCCGTCTTTGTCCGTATAAGTTTTTCCTTTAAAAAAGGTCGTATCTCGGTATTTGACATACTGCATTTTCCCATTTTCATCAAAAAACGGAAATACAAGAACATCATCCTTCTTTGCATGCACTGTGACCTCGTATTTTCGTGCTACAGCCTCCGAAATGCCCCTGCCCTTCAAATACTCGATTGCTTTCGGAAGTGGCTCTATGGGCTTGCTGGGCGTCTTTAAACGTCTATACTGTTTTCTCGGCTGATAATACTCATCAACCTCTATTCCCAATGAAAAATCAAAGTCCCTTGCCAGGGTAATCATATTTCCAGAGATACTGCAGCTTGATCTTAGACATTTAAATTGTCCGGTTCGCAAATTGATGGAAAATGTTCCCTTGTCTTTCCCTCCGTTACCTCCCCGGCAATATGGACAATGCAAAAACTGCAACTCCTGCCCCCGCGGTTTTGCCTGTATATGTACATGATGTGCAAAAGAATACGCATCGTCTTCTTTAAACTCATATAACTTCCCCATCCGTTTCGTCCTCTCCATTCCACAGATCCATCGCCGGCTCCTCTACTGCTTCCGGTTGCTCTTCTGTCTTTTCTTTCTCTGGTTCAACCTCATAATCTGTGTAAATACTCTTTTTCAACCATGTGTCTGGACAATTCAAATATCGCGGATCCTGATCTGATTTTTCATTTGCATACGCTTTTGCCGATGCAACCAGCATATCTTCAGAAATGCCCTGCAGGATCAGCATTGCATATTCCTGCTCTGCCATTGCCTTATGTTCTTTTCTCGGATATGCTTTCCAAAATTCATCAAATTTCTCCACAATCTTAACCTGTGAGATGTCATCCACCGATTCTACCGACTTCCCATTTTCGGAACTTAACGTATATACATTGTCGCAAACCTTTAATTTCTTGTATTCGCTCTGATGTACAGTAGGCTTATACCGATCTTTTCGAATGCTATTGCATATTTTCCAATGTGCCACAACCACCAAGCCATTGGCCATCTGTAGTAGGTAACCTCTGTCAAATAAAGTCCTATAATCCTCCTGCGAGGCTTCAACAACCTTTCGGATCCGGTTTGCATTGTTCACAAAGCCATCATCATCCGCCTCCATGCAAATATGCATATAAAGCCCCTGTGCGGATAACGGAAGTTCCAAGAACTGATCACTTTCCACCAGTTCTCGGGAAAACATTCTTTTTTCTGCCATAACATTTTTCTCCTTTAATATATTTTTTATTTACAAAATCCCCTTTTTATGGCAATATTAACAAAAGGAGTGATTATTATGTTTAATACTAATAAAATTTATTACAACAAACAAAACAATCAATACACTTGCACATGTTCGCTTCCATCAGAAGAACTTGCGGCAATACTCTCAAAAAAATGTGCCATGCATGCTCATCAACAATTTGGGCTTCCACCAGTTGTCAACATCTACCAAAATAAATCATGTATTATTGTAGAATCTCTTTCCAAAATACTGACAACCGAAATTGCGTACTCTTTAAATAAATACCTACTTATATTATCAGCTAAAGATCTTCAAAAATGAAATCAAATAATGTCGGTGTTTCTTTATCTCTTTCCACCTCTTGCAGATAACCAACGCCATCTCTAAAATAATCCGTGCTAAGTTCTATGCCATATCCTTTGCGATCCATCTTTACAGCCGTCATTGGTACTGTCATAAGACCACCAAACGGATCCAGAACCCAATCACCTACATTGCTATATCGATTTATGATTCTTTCTACAATATCAAGCTGTAACGGACATACATGCATCTGTTTTCTTCTTCGGCTCTGCGTGGTATTAAGCGTTCTCATTCTGTTAATATCGTCCCAAACCTCGTCAAGATTCCACGACCCCGGAGCAACTACCATAAATGTAGCCGGAAGTTTTCCATCTTTATCCAGCTTCTCCGCAAGCTTAACATGATCTGTATAGTTATACACATTAGCACGACTATATTTTCTGTATGCCTGCTGTAAACTGTCTATTGGAAATTCTTCGATTTCTTCTTTACTAACCAAGCGATCCCCTGATGATCTCCAATAGCCGTGAGCGTCAATTTGCCATTGCGCGCGTGTATAATCCTCTTTAGGTTTCTTGACCGGATCATCCGCGTATGCTGTAGATCTGTCCGTTGGCAGTTTACGGAAAAGCAGGATATATTCCGGACACCCTACACCCATCTTTGAACCGTCCTTGCACTGTTCCGTCCATCCAAGGCGGTATGTCTGATTATTCTCACGAACCACATCAGTTACGACCGTAATCATACCGAAATATTGAAATCCATGCTTCATGTAATGGCTGATGCACTGTGCGTGAAATGGTTCAATGGTTGGCATTCCGGTCCCTGTCGCATTTCCAAAAAGCACACGATCCTTCACATGGACTGCTGCCACTCTTCCGGGTCGCAGCACTCTAAGAAGTTCCGGTGTTAAGTAATCCATTTGCTCAAAGAAACGCTCAGTGTTCTTGTTGTGACCAAAATCATTATAATTTGCCGAATATTCATAATGATTACCGAACGGAATTGATGTATGGATCAATCCAATGCTATCATTCTCCATCCTTCTAAGCTGCTCAACACAATCATCGTTTACCGCTATCCAATTTTTGCCTTCTACTTTCACAGTTTCAACCCCCATTTTTCTTTTCATCGCATAAACCATGCTATTTCCGCCAAGTCCATATGTTCTCACTATCTCCGTCATTTTTTCTACCATGTGATTATGATTTTTCCACTTTTCAAGTAGAATCTCCTTAATATGGCGTTCACTCTCCATATAGATAATGTCAATCACCACAGGATCCTTTTGAAGGAATCTGTAGCACCTGTGAATTGCTTGAATAAAATCATTAAATTCAAAGTCAATTCCCAAAAAGATCTCTCTATGACAATGTTTTTGAAAGTTACAACCTGATCCCGACAAAGATTTTTTAGTAGCAAATAAACGGGTTCGACCTTCTGAAAAGCCTATCACTCGTTTTTCCCTTACTTCGTAATCCTGCGATCCATAAATATCTACAGTCTCCGGCAAAGCTTTTTTAATAGCATGTCGCTCTGACTCTCGATCGTGCCATAATACAAAATGGTCCTCTGGTGATGCGTTTACAATTTCCACCATTTTACGCACTCTTGCATCTATGCTTTCTCCCTTTACTTTTGCCGCCTCTTTTAGCCCTGCTGCCGCTTCGGTAAATAATGACATCTGACCATCATTATCCTCTGCCTTACCATATTCCACAGGAATCTCATGCCAATTAACAATAAGCGGTGGCAAATCATATCCCTCATCAGAATAGGACGATTTGACATCTGACGGCTTAGTAATAAACAACGCCCAACTGCTTACCCACAACCAAAACTCATCTTCCTGATTTGGGTACAGCGTCAAATTATTCGCTTTCGTGCTGTCACGCTGAAAGAATCTAGTTAATGCCTGCCCTGTGTCCATCACTTCCAAATATCCTGCGTAGTGAATCAACTCTTTGTATTTATTAGGCGATGGCGTAGCCGTTGCTACCAACTTATACGGCACATTTTTGAACTTGTCTAAAAAAGTTTGATATGTCTTACTTCCAAAACTTCGCAAAACACTTGCCTCATCCAATGATGTAGCTGCAAAGTAATCTGGTCGTATATCGCCATCTCTCACCCTCTCATAGTTCGTCAATACAATCTGTGCTGTTGACTTCTCCACCTCTTCCATCGTCCGGCAGTATTCCGGCTTTTCATAGCCAAGAACCTCAACAGCGTCTCTTGTAAACTCCTGCTTTACTCCTAGCGGCAAAACAATTAACGCTCTTCCCCCTTCATGCACTGCTGCCTGATGGCAGAACTCTATTTCCTGCACAGTCTTTCCCAATCCAAATGATTCAAATAATGCTCTTCTCCCACCCTTTAATGCCCAGGCGACCGCATCCTTCTGATGTGGTTTTAATGCCGGATTAATCAGTTCTCTATCCACTTCAAAACCACTTTCTGTTGCCAGTTCTATTTTTGTTTTTAAAAATTCTAAATATGTCATAATCCCGAAAGGAACCGATGCATCTTCACTCTGGCCAGAGTTCCGACTCCTTTCCGCTTTTATAAACTCAATCCTGTCTTTTCCCGTGTTTGTTCTACATACCACTCCGGTGTATATTTTCCCGGATCTAACTGCAGTTTTACATACTCATTCGTGCAATACTCCATGATCGTATCTAATCTGCCGGTATTCTTCATATTAGACGCCATACCATAATCATCATTTAATACCGCCAGCATCAATGCAATAGATGATACATAAAGATCATCCCGCGTATTAAGATAGATCTGCTCCTCTATGCTTTTAGGTTTCTGCAGAACATCCGCATTGTTAATCTTTGCAATCAATTTATCTGCATAAGATTTTAAGACAAACTGCAGTCCCTCCTGATCAAATCGCGTTGCCTCTTTATTACATTTCTTCAAGAAGATCTCAATCCGTTTCCTGCGAAATCCATGCAGATCATATAAAAGATTAGCGATCACACAGAAAGCTATTATTCTACCATCAAGCTTTCCCTGTTCTGCTGCCCTTATTATTTCCGCATCTGGTGCTTTTCTTTTTCCCGCTTTCAATCGTTCTTTTCTCTCCCGGCGCACCGCCGCACGTCTGTCACTCATTTTCTCCTCCCATCAACAACATAACAGTTTCTCTACCCGTCTTTTCACTCTGGAAATATTCGACTGGGTAACTCCCATTATTTCTGCAATTTCCTGTTGTTTTAGACCTCTTTCGAAAAATTGCAACACCTTACTATCTGTTTTTCCTAACTGTTCTACAACTTCCAGATACATAATTCTGCTTAACGCTTCATTTTCCACAGATTCAAAAGACTTAAGCTGCTCAAGAAGAGTGATTTCTTCCCCATCTTCATTTTGGACAAGAGCCGGTGCATCATAACTGATCAAATATTCATTCATCCAACGCTTGGGCATCATTCTTGCCCTATGGTCCAATAGAATTTCGTTTCTGATGCATCTGCAGGCATAATTTGCGAAAGATCCGTTATCTGGTTGATAATTTATAGCCGCCTTGCAAAGTGCGATCGCGGCCAGATCATAATACTCTTCTACTGATTCATTCATTTTGTGGATCATAAAATAAATCAGGTTATGGTTATTTTCAACCAGCAACTTTTGCTCTTCTGTCATCATCACAACCACCCTCCAACAATCCAACCACCTTTGCACCTGCTTGGACCGGGTGACAAAAAAGGAAGCGTACTCCATATTCTTTCTCCATCGTAACCATCGCTTTTGCAAGCGTTTCACCTTTTGTTGGTGGTCGTTTAGGCAATGCTATGTGCTGCCATTTTCCAAGATTGTGCATATACCTAATCTTGTTATAGCGATGCAGCCTCGGATTCTGCCACTGATATAAATCATCGATACAGGTTACCCCATCCTCATTCTCCACCAGAATGTACAATCGCACACCGTTGTTTTGAGCCAAAATACACTCATCTCGAAAACGATCATGCGATTTTCCGCAGATATTGTTAATGATCTCACCAATACTCTCTTTGGTATCCACGCTGACATTATATGTACCAAGAAAATCCATCTTTTTCGGATGCATCCCACGCCGCCCTTTCCTTTCCAGTACATCCATTACCTTTTCATCTGCAATAATATAATCTCCCACCGGCAGCGGAGCCCGGATCACTTCAATGCCATTTTCATAAAACCATCTATTTTTAATGAGATGTTTTTCTTCCTTTTGTCCCATATCTTCCAATATGACCATTTCTGCTCCTTTCATCATATCGGAGCAGGCTTTTGCCTGCCCCTTCTTCTGCAAACAATCATATGCCTATGAAATAATCGTAAATCTCTCAACACCTTCAAGCTGTTCTTCAAGATACTCCTGAATAGATTCCATTACTTCCTGATCCGTTACATTTCCACCACCACTAACAAGATATTTTCTGATCATACTGGTAGATAACTTTACAATCTCCCCGTTCGCCTCATACTCTATCAGATCATTTTCTTTTTTAGCTCCCATCCTTTTACCTCTCTTCCTTTAAATTGCTTAAAATATGAGCAATTGCCTTGGCCATATTCTCAACGTTTTCCTCTACATCCTGCTTTTCATGTTTTAAATGAAAACCTCTCATTTCCTTCGCAAATTCCATATGCATCCTATTTGCAATTAATGGATTTCCATGAGCATGTGTCTCAATTGTGTTATTTACCAAAGCCACCAATGCCTTTAGCAAATGAATCATGGAAAAACCCTGTTCCGGTTCACTAACCATAATCAACTGGCACCCATCTTCTGTCATCACCACAGCATATACTGCCTCGCCCTTGCATGTCTTCTTCTCTTCTCCATTTACCTCAATTTTCACTTTAACCATCTTACATTTTCCTCTCTTTCTACTTTTAATTCCTTTTCATCCGTTACCTGCAACAATACAAGTTGTCCTTTCATTGCCGGAAGGTTGTATTCATTCACAGCTTCTGCATTGTCAATAAAAACAGGTGCAGTCACATCATGCATAGCAGATAATGCGTTGATAATATCCAATCCGGCTACAATACGATGTCCGGTATTCAACGAAGAGTATGGAACCCCATTTACCGTACACTCGCAACACTCTACCACGGCACCATTGACCTGCTTATCAAACAACTTCCAATTCACAATGCCAAATTTTTCGTTGACCATTTTTGAAAGGATCATCATTTTAGCTTTCATAAACTGTTCCAACAGATAGAGCGACTTCTCCTCATTCGCCACATCTTGAGCAATTTCGCGCATTTCTGCTTCCAGTTGTCCTATGCGTTCTTCTTTATCGCTGTTGTCAGCTGCAATAATCTGCTTTTCCACAATGGCAAGCTCATCTTTCAACACCTCGTATTGTTCTGCCATATTATCTTCTGCCTTTTCTGCAGCAATTATTTTTTCTCTCAGATCATTTTTCTGCAGTTCCAATTCGGCTATATCAATATCCGTCATTGACTTTCTAACCTCGTCAATTCTTGCCGGAATCTCCGTCTGCTTTTTCTTGTACTCAGATAACGCCTTTTTAACCTTAGCTTGCAGATCTTCCGGAGTATGTAGGGATAAAGCCAGATTCAGCTCCGACAACACATCGGGGTTGGATGCGATCACTGTATCGTTATCTACACCCGGTATCATTTTCATCAGATCTTCACGCTGTTCTTTCCACTTCTTATTTACAAAAGCCTGTGGATTCGTCAGCAGCTGAAAAAGATCTTCATCAATGATCTCTGCCACAAATGCCTTATAGTCCTTTTCTTTCTTGGGTACACCATCAATCTCATAAAGGTTGTCATTCCCCTGCAGTGTTGTTTCCAAAGCTCCTCTCTTTTTCACCCAATTCTGTTTCTGCACCTTGGTTAATTCATACACTCTGTCATCAACATCCAGTGTTGTGACAACTTTAATTTCTACATGATCAATAGGATTTGTCCAATTTATAAAAATGCCCCAGAAACTCACGAATAACTCAACTCAAAAAGTTACATCAGTAACTGCCCTGCCATTTATTTGGTGGGGCTTTCTGCTTTTTCAAACAGATCGTTAGGTTCAATTCCAAGGGCATTAGCAATTCTCGGAATATGCTCTATACGAAGCAGCTTTCTTCCATTCAGCATATTGCTAAACTCTGATTCGCTAAATCCAGCTCTTTCAGCAACAACACACTGCTTCATTCCCTTGTCATGTATGACTTTTTTTACAGCCTCAATAACCTTTTCGTACTCCATCTTGTATTTCGCTCCTTTCTGTATAAGTTTCTTGAACAATTAAAAAGATATCACAGTATTCTTATACTGTCAACATCTTTTTCTCAAGTTTTTTGTACTTTTACATTGACTTATTAAAACAGTCAATGATATACTCATTAAAAGAAAGAGGTGATCCATATGAGTATAGGAACAAGAATCAAAGAACAACGATTAAGCTTAAAATTAACCCAAGAAGAGCTTGCTAATCGAATAGGAGCTACAAAAGGTGCAATAGCCAACTATGAAAATGGTGTAAGTTCCCCAAAATTGGACTTAATGTATAAATTATTTGATGCTTTGGATTGCGATGCCAATTATCTTTTTCAAGATGAAATGAATGATTTAAAAGATGTTGCACTCAGTGCATCCGAAAGAATTATGATACATAACTACCGTGAATTGGACGCTCACGGCAGGGAAATGGTTGATTTTACACTGCAAAAAGAGTGGGAACGCTCGGTTGAATGCTCAAGAAATAACGTTATCAACATTGTGGATAATGATAAATCCGAGCCATATATTACAACAAAGGCAGCAAACTCCATAGACAACGCTACTCCAGAACAAAACAAACACGATGATTACATAATGGATAATGATGATGAATGGAAATAGGTGATAATATTTGGAATATGAAGCACTATTGAAAGAATACGATGCAACCGAACTGATTATCAAAGAAAAAGACCTCCAGGGCAGCAATGGACGCATAAGAGGAAATCGAATTGCTATAAAAAAAGATATATCCTTGCGACAAAAAGCCTGCGTTCTTGCCGAGGAACTTGGACACTATCATACAACGGTCGGGGATATTCTGGATCAGACAGATGTTTCCAACCGAAAGCAGGAGCGAACCGCAAGACTTTGGGCATATAACAAGCAGATTGGTCTCTCCGGCTTAATTCACTGTTTTGAAGCACGATGTCAAAACATCCACGAAATGGCAGACCACCTCGATGTTACCGAAGCATTTTTACAAGACGCCTTGGAATGTTACCGGCAGAAATATGGGATCTGCACATCTTATCAGCAATACACCATATATTTTGAGCCAAAGCTGGCAATATGCAAGAAACTAGCATAATTGACAGTATTGGTTACCAACTGGTTACCGCTTGGTTGCATAAGTAGATTAGGTTAGTATAGTAGAGGATATAGATTAGTATAATATAAAATAATTAGAATAGTTTAGGAAAATCGAGAGCAAACCAATATTCAAAATTTATTGTTTGCATATTGCATCTGATTTTTGCATATGCTATAATGCCATTAGGCAAAAGAAATGATGTTTCTATCACGGAAGCACCAACGAAAGCCCCGCAGATGGCAGTCTGCGGGGCTTTCTTGTTTCATTACGGCGAAACCACACCGAGGCTAGTTGTCATTATTTATCGCTATCTAACCATTTGATGATGTAGTGGCAAACTACACCAGCCATAACAGCAATAAAAAAAGAAATGATGCTTTCTAACACTTTCACACCCCCTTTCCGTTGCCGGATTGGGAATGACAACAAGGCTATTCTATCACATTCGCTGTGCTTATGCCACAAACTTCTTATTCACATATCCCACTTTATTTTTGTATCTCACTTTCGTGTACCAGTCTTTCGAGTACAGGACTTCAACGACAGCTCCCTTTGGGATCCTGCAGTGCGATCCTGTCTTTTTCGAAGAAGCTTTCCATAAAAGAGCTCCTTTCTCACGTTTCACCGTCTTTTTCCATGTTCTCTCGAACTTATCCGGAGTACCGTAAAAAGCTTTCAGCTGCGATGTAGTGCTTCCCCACTTTGGCAAATAGAAATGTGGTGTGTCGACAATGGATTTCCAATCACCACCCCAGCCAAGACCGATGCCCTTGGCAATCACTGCCACCTTGCGGATCGTGGCTGTATCATACAGGAGCTTGCGGTCATTGATTGCAATATCAAATGCAACTCCCCACATGTGCTGACTGGAATATGTGCTGCCCTTAGCGTTGGTGACAATCTTACCGGGAGCAGTTCTTCCCTTGGCATATAATGCGTCCTGATATTCCTTACTGCGGAACCCCTCTGTAATGATCAGATAGATTCCTTTCTTTTCACACTTTCTCAGTAACACAGTCAGCTTCTGATCAAGCCACGGGTGCAGCTTGGATCTGTCAATTCTAATGTCATGTTCTTTCTTCATAGTCTGTTTCCTCCATTTCTGTATCTTCCTTCAATATATTCCCTTCGTGTTCCACTGTGCCCTTCAGCACGGCAATGACCTTTGTCAAAAATGCCGGTACCTTCACTCCCATCCGACCAGCATTCTCCGTGATGCTCAAGCATTCGTTCAGGATAAACCACGCCGTCACAAGCGTGGAGAAAAACATGCTCATCGGCAACGTAACCGATAAGATCCCTGATAACTTATAGATCAGGAAGTCCACGATCATCGATGCTACGATCACAAGTATGTAACCGAACTTTTTGAAAATGCCGATCATTCCCTTCCTGCTACTCCAGCCGTACTTGTCATCATCCGGATGTTCCACCGCCTCCTTGGCGCTGGCAGCCATACCGGCAAGAAAATCAATGACCATTGCTGCAGCTACCGCCACCAGCATCCAGCCGAGCAAGCCGCACTTTGATGCAATTGCCGCCGTAATTGTTGACAGCCCAAGCTGGGCTGCATAGATTTGTAATTTGTCCATAATGTACCTTCCTTTCCGCCTCTTTAGGCATAAAAATAAGGAGCTAACGCTCCTTGGGTTATCTATTTGTTCTTATTTTAGTATCAAATATCCCAGCGATTTTGCAGGAATAACCAAAGGTGTATCCAGCACTGTTCTATCTATCATGATAAGCGGAGCGGCGGCTTCTGTCATTCCTGTGCTAGTGTTGGCTGTAGTCGGTCCTTCGTTGGCATTAGTGATCCAGAGATATTTAACACAAGCGCACATTTCTTTTATCGTTACTTCATTTTCTGTCGAATTGTAAATCGCTAATTTTTCAACGGTAACATTATCTTTTTTAACTTCATTTCGAGAATACGTATAGCAATATACTCCCTGCAACCAATCCTGTAGCCAGTAATGATCTTCGTTTTCCGGCGCATCAGACGCTCCAAAAAACACTGATCTTGTATAACCGTCTGAATCTTTTCCATAGATAAACGGATTGCACGCAAAATTTTTAGCATCGTAATTCTGATTGTTTCTCACCAGCATGCTTATTCGATAAGGGAATAGCTGGTCGTATAGTGCCGCATCGCTAATGCTGGTATACATCGGAGATAAAAAAGCCTGTCTTTCAAGAATCTTAAAACGATTTTCATACTGCCACTCCTGTTTATAATAGGTACTGCTTCCATAGTTTTCACGATTTACGATAACGCCATTTACAGTCACGGTATCTGTATCGAACCATTCATCAGTTATCTTTCCCTGCGTGATAAAATCCCACGCTTTTTTACCCATTTTAGTTATCATTGTATATTGCCTCCTTAATCTGTTAAATATAGTTCTGTTTCATAACCTGGATATGTTCTTGCTGGTCTTGGTGCTTCAAATGCAATCACCGGATACACATAGATAGATAAAGGTGGATGTGGATAGCTGTCCCCACCACTTCCAGAAATATTTTCAATCTCACCCGGCATTTCCGCCAACATCATTTTGTCTGTTTTTCCGGTTTTACTACGAATCGCATCCGCAACAGATTGCAAATCATCCAATATGCTCACTCAATTTCCTCCTTTCTAAAACTGTGTTGTCGTAATTGCCCCTATCGTTTCTGCTAATTCCTGAATATCTGCTTCAAGCTCCTCATGCGCAACATTCAGATTGGCGCACAGTTTTCCGATTGTCTCGTCCATCTTTCCCAGGTTCTCCGCCGATATGTCCGGTGGTCCATCGTTCTTCCAGCCGATCATTTCATACTCCACCTGCTCAAATGCTGACTTTTTGCCGGGCAATGTCCCGCCCTCCGCAAGATGCAGCCCGATGAGGATCTTTGCCATTTCCTCAATGTTGGTGGATTTTGTCGCCGTGTAGACCGGTATCTTTGCACTGGTCGTTACACTGCTACTGTTAGTCGACCCGAAGGCTCCGAAACTTGCATGGTAGATTTTCCCCTCATACTCAAATGATGCTGTATTATCCGAAAGAGGGTCATTATTCAGATAATACTTTGTCGAAAAGGAATACGAATACTCTTTCGTGTTTGATACGAGCAAAGGATGCCAGTATCTTCCATCGTTCGCGATCATTCCAATCGCCCACCATTCTTCTGTACTTCCGTCCGGCTTAAAAGAATACTGCTCCGCATTCTGCGAAATCAAAAGATTTCCCAATCCCGTCCTTGTACCGAGTGCGAGAACCTTTGATGTTTCTGCCGTCGGTTCCGGTATTAAATAACTCGCCATTTTCTACCTCCTATAATTTCTGCCAGTATGAATAATTGATTCGCGCCATTCCTGACGGCGTGCTTGTAACCTGCGCTTCGATACATGCCGCTGCCGGGCAAATACGTGTACTTCCGAATGCCAAGCCCGGATTGGCGTCTGCATCTCCATTACAGATTGTCGCCGGCATGGTTGTATCAATGTCCGGTGTCGCTATCGTGATAATCCCTGTGCTCGGCAGTGGAATTGCCGTAAAATCACGGACAAAGCTTCCGCAGAGCAGGCGCGATCCGTTGATCACTAATGCATTGCCCGAAAGTGTTCCGCTCGATGCGACATCGCCAAGCACCGCAAAATCTCCGCGGTATGCATAATCCCCCTGCACATTTACAGGAGCATCCATCTTCACAACCGGAACCGGCTGAAGCTGTTCATCGTATTCATCTGCAGTCAGTTCAATATGTGCGGACATGTCCTGCTGCTGTGCCGTTCCGTTTCTTGTCGTGTATGTGTTTTTCGCAAAGTTTACACCGCCCCGAGTAACCTCAACACTGTTTCCTTCCCGGAATGCCTGTCTGGTCGTTCCTCCCTTTCCATCCTCCACATCCAGATACACGATCTTATACTCCGTCGTAGAAAATCCTCCGCCGGTGCTCATTTCAGAGATGGTCCACGTCACTTCTGCCGGATTGTCAAGATCTTCCGTCACCTTAACCCAATGCGCTCCGTTTCCGTACTTGAATTGATACACCTCGGCTGTAGACAGGTCAAAATAACACTCTCCGATCTGCGGTGGTGCAACCTCGACTGTTCCATCCGGTATACTTGAATCCTTCGGTGCCCCTTCTCCTGCATACCTAAACTTCAGTGCCGCCCCATTGATTTCCGCTGTAATATCATAATTAGCAAGACGAACAAGACTTTCCGGGCTCTTCTGTGTTTCAAGATGTATACTGCCTCCGGAAATATCGATTGACTCTGCTTTCACTGTGCCGTCCTCATCGACGTTGAATTTGTCACTTGCGATCGTGATCTTTTTTCCGGAAAGATTCAGCGCATTGCCGGAAATGATATTGAATACATCCTCCGCTTCAAGATCAATGTTGTCCGCCCCTGCTTTAAAGTAAGTCTTTGCCGTATCCGGATCAACCCCCAGTGCAACCTCTACCAGCCTGCCGGCAGAGTCCACTTTCAGGACAACTCTGTCTGCCTGCAGCTCGATAGAGGACTGCAGCTCTTTCTCCGCATCTGTGGCACGTTTTGCTTCCAGACGGATTGCTTCGTCCGTCTGCTCATATCTGGTAGATGTCTGCTTCTCCACATTTGCCATTTCAATGTAAACGCTGTCGATGTTTTTCTGGATCTTGAGCGTCCTGCCCTTGAGCTGCATCAGTTCACTCTCTTGCGTAACCTCGTTCTGTCGTTTCTGGTTACCCTTCGCTTCGTATGTATCGATCTGGGCTTGTATGCCGGAAATCGTCCGGGAGAATATATACGAATAAACCTTTTCCGCTTCTTTCTCCGCCACGATCATGTCGCCGGTCTCCAGATATGGCAGAGCATTCAGCTTCAGCTCGGACACCGGACGGTAATAGATACCTTTCAGCTTGGAGAGGATATTACCGCCAATCACCTTAAGTTCGTCCACAGATTTCCCGTACAGCAGGAAATTTCCGGTGATAAGATACGGATTGCTTAGATCCGTCCCGACTGTCACGCCAACGTCCTCCTCATCCGTCTGGATATTAAGACAGGTGATCTTGTCCGTGGTATATTCCTCGCACCGGATGCTTCTGTATTCCGCTTCGGTATCAGATGCGCCGGACAGCCTTGTCATGTCCTGTGATGTGCCGCTGGAACTTGTAGGATACAACCCAACATGCAGATATAAACCAATGTGTGGATACAAACCAATAGAATGCATATCCGGCAGATATATCACCTCGAAACTTCCACTCCGATCCATTCGTCCAAAGCCGGCATTCACCGTGCAGATTGCCTTGAGTGCCGTGGTTCCTGTCAGACTTCCCGCCGTCGGAGCAATAGTTTTCTCCACGTCCATGTCATCATTGATCAGACTCTGCGGTCGAAAAGGGATCCCTAAATGCTGCAACAGCGATTCTCTCATCGCCTTAAGCTTCACCGTCCCGTATTCCACAACCTTCACGGTGACTTCTTTGCCGTCCTGCAGCTTTGTGACACTCTTCTCCTCTGCCGGAAAAAGAGCGTTATACCACTCAGAGACATCCACGGATGCTCCATATAAAGCGTCATACGCCACGACCTTCTTGTAATCCTTGTCATCCACCAGTTCCGCAGAATCAACCTGATAATATCCCATCGGCAGCTGTATCGCTGTATCGCCATCTTCATCCACTGTCTCCTGAATGGCGATAAATCCCTGCCCGTTCAGCTCGTTCTGCAAGATCTCCGACACCTCAAACTCGCATGAGGATGCTATGCAGCCTCCAAGTACAAGCTCCTCTTCATCGCAGATGCTTTCCTTGATCGTAACCGCTTCAGAATGAATTGTATCGTTGCCGATCGTCAGACCCAGATCTGGGAAGTGCATTTGATAGCCATGAAAATATGTACCGCTGCAAAAGATTTTCTTTTGCGCTTCTGTTAGATCTAACATATGCAGCCTCCTTCCCTAATACTCGATCAACGCCAAACGGATCGGCAAATACATCGGGGCTCCATGATATAAGCCACCATATTGGAACTGCACATCGGGCATATAAAATTTTCCTGTTGAGTAATCATCCTCCCAATCATTGTAGTACCTCGCATGAATTGTTCTGGATTCATATGATCCCTCTCCCTGTTTATAACCGGTTCGTATTGCTTTTATCAGTTTGCATTTATCCTCATATGTCAAATACGGTGTGTTCCATTCAATCTTCGTTCTATGGTGTTTCAACACTTTACGTTTCAGATAACCATTACCATTCACATAAGAGTCTATATCCTGCATCTGGCTCGGTGTCATTGTCAGATTACCGTTTGGCTGTATATACTTATAAGACAGTTTCTGATAGGTATATTCACTCTGTGTAGCATTGTAATCCGTTGGCAGGGCGATCAGCCCTTTCGTATGTGAATATGCCATAAATCATCACCATCCTTTCAAAATATCCATACAAAAAGACACCCGCCTTACGGCGAGTGCCTTAATTTCTCTGATAACAATATAACATGTTAAAAATGTGATATGTGTGAATTATTTATCTTTTTTTATAACCAAATCCATTATAATAGCAGTCCCTTTATAACTAATACATTCTTCCGGAAAGAAAACAAAACAAATTTCATCTATTGATTCCCAGTCATCAATACGATTTTTGTATTCTCCAAGATTCAAACAAAATTTCTTTTCATCAGTAGATAAATTCAAACATTTTTTATATACTTTTTTATTTAACTGTTTGTTAGTTAACTCAATCCACATACTACCCACATTATCTGTACCTATGTAGCTAAATTCTAAACAATAATCATCTTTTACAAAACTTCGCCAATCATACATTGGTAAAGATTTTATTGCAAAGCCTATCCATCTATTAATCTCCGGATGTGATTCGATATCAGAAAAATCTGATATAAATCGAAAATTATTCGACTCTCCAATCAATAGTAGATTACATGTCTTTCCATCAACTCCTTCTTTATATTTATCATATTCCTGTGGAATAATATTGTACGTTGACTTTTCCAATATAGGAGGTTCCTTTTCTACTTGTTCCGTGAAATGATAGGTAGTAATTGTTGACTGATCTCCTGCGCTATAAGAAGTTCCTCCGCCATCAACATAGATGTTCTTTTCACCATTTTGAATAGTTGAATTATCCCCTGTCTCCACATTTGACATTTTATATACTTTTGATGCGGTAAAACATGACACAAATAATCCCACTATAGAACATATCCCTGCTAATAAATTAAATACGTCCATTTTTCATCCCTCATTTCATCAAATATCCTCTAACCTTAAATTTTATACATTTTTTTCTTCACTCTATAGGTATAATTTTCCTTAGAACTACATATATTCCTTTTCCATAATTTCATTCTTAATATTTAAAATATATATTTGAATTTGTTGTATAACAACAAAGGGGCTTTCGCCCCTTTACTTCATTGACAATTATTTAGCATTGCAGCAGCGTGAATTGTATCAAAGAATCTATGCTTTCTTCTTAGTCTTCACAGCACATACCAAATGGAATATAGCCAAAATCACGCACAATCCTCCCCAAACACTTAAATCACCATATGTGTCTGCACCTGGCATAGCTACAAAAAAACCAAAAAGATATAATATCACGCAAGCAACTGATCCCCCAATCCCCTTTGCATTTCGACTGGCAATACTAACAATTCCTCCAACCAAATACATAATTGCACATACCAATCCTGACGATCCACTTGTCGCACCATTTTCCTGAAGAGCATTACTCACTCCGGCTGCGCACGACTGCAATGCAATCAGCAGAAATAATACTATGGATATAATTCCCAGTGTCAATCTGCCGGTAGACCATACCCCCTTTGGTTTCTCAACAACAACTGTTACATTCTTTTGATTCGGATTCGGATTTCCACAGTTTGGACATTTATCCGCATTCTCTGAAAATTCTTTTCCACATTCATTACAAGTTATAAGTGCCATAATACTTTCCTCCCATAAATTTAATTTGCCATATTATACCATATTTCGACAATGACTTACAATATAATTTTGCTAAAATATCATATATTCCATATGTCATCAGATATAATATGGCAAATCAATCACACATATAATGGGGTTCCAAAGCGTTTCTTATGATCGCTATTTGCCTTTGTAGTTACACGAACGATATCTCCCTCTGAAACACCTTCCACATACAATGGCTGTCCATTTTGCCGACCCTCTCCCATCGCAATAATTGCATTGCATAAATACGTGAGAACCGGATTCAATGCATTATATACACCATCAGAAACCGACTGCACAATCTGTGTATTATTGGCAACTGCTGTTTTTCCTCCAATTGTTCCAACCAACTCCGGTCCTTTCTCCCGTGCCAGGAAATACTGCCCCTGCTGTGGAAAACCACCTTCGGCAAAATGCGGCGTTGGAATTTCTTTGATATTAATTCCTATAGGTTTGCCTGCCACCTTAAATTGCAATTTATTTAAGCTGCCAATAATATACTTGTTGATCCACTCTACCACCGTCTTAATTGCCCCCTTTACCAGATCAGTGACAATATCCAACTTAATAGTCTTCGAAGTGAAGCTGTCCCATGTACTTTTTATGCGGTTCAACACATTTTCTCCATTTTGCTTTAAAGTTTTAATTGCGGTTCCATCTTTAATCGAATTCCATGTTTTCTTAATAGTTTCAATCGCACTTTTACCAGTTTGCTTCAATGTTTTAACTGCCGTGCTGTTCTTGATAGAATTCCAGCTTTGCTTAATTTTGCTGATTGCCTCTGCTCCCCCTTCTTTTGCTTTGGCGATCAACGTAGCGGTCTTATCCTGTATGCTATTCCATTTCTCTTGCAAGCTGGCAATCGCACCATCTTTTGCTTCCTTCACCGTTGTTCTGAGTGTTAAAGTCTTATCTCCCCACCACGCTTCAACATCTACCCACCAGTCGGCAAATGCCTGCCAGAAATCGGACCAATCATCATCGGTAAAATGAATAAAATCAGAATACTTCCAATCAACCTGATACTGTTTCATATCTTCGGAAACCAGAGCATCACCAATCGCTTTTCCAATCTGAGCACCGATTCCAACGGCTGCCACTGCTGCTACAAGCGTTGTTGCTATCGTAGCCGCTGTTGCCGCAGCTCCTGCAGATGCCAGTCCGGACAAACTGCCTGTCATAAGTCCCGGCACCTGTGAAAATGCTGTTGTGATACCAGTTCCAATCGCATTAGCAATTCCACCCACAGTAGCTGTTTCAGCTCCAACAGCGGTTGCTATTTTGGTCATGATCTTTCCAGCCAAAGGCTTCATATAATTCGCCCCAAAATCCTTGATCTTCCCTATACTCAGTTCAATTGCTCCTTTGATTTTACCGCCAAGATCTATAATTGCCTCTCCTGCAGATGTCATTCCAGATCCTATCTTGCTAAGGATATTCTTTGCGATTGGTATAAATTTTTCCGTGGTAAATTCGCCAATTTTCTCAACCGCTGTTCCAATTGCTCCTTTGATTTTACCACCAAGGACTGTAAGTGCTGTTTCATCTTTTTCCAAGGATGTCCCCATTACTTCAAGGATTTTGGTTGCCGCATTTTCAAAGGTCTTCGTGGTAAGCGTAGACAATTTGATGAATCCTAATGCCGTAATGATTGCAGTTTCAACCGGCGACTGTGCAAATGCCCCTTGAATCGCTTCTGCGATCGCTCCCAGTATTTTTAATGCAAGATCACCAAAATCCCAAGCGATCCCGGCAAAATCAATAGATCCAATAGCAGTTGCTATTGCCTGCCCAACCTGATCCCATTTAACAGTGATCAACGCTGTACTGATTGACGTTGTAATACCTTTAATTCCATCCGATATCGTCTTACCTAATTCCTGCCAGCCATTCAAACCGGTATCTTTATTGACCTGTCCCATCTTATCAAAGAAATCATTGATCCCCTGTCCGACTGCATCTCCCAGCCCCTGAAAATCGAATGTAGTCACAAAGCCAAAAGCCGTTTCAATGCCCGCCTTAAGTTCCAAAGCCATTGTCTTGAAATACTGCTGGATCACGCCGGTTTTAATGGCATTATTCAATGAGGTGGCAAGCCCTTTTCCAAGGTTCACCCAGTTGACCGTGTCAAAGAAATGCTCCTCTGCTTCCAAACAAGCCTTAATGGAATTGCCAATAGCCTGCCCTAAGCCAGCCCAGTTATATTCACCAATAAATCCATTTAATGCGGTTCCAAGTATTCCGGCAATCTTGTTTAAACCATCCGAGAATTTCCCTACGTTTTTATTTACCCAGTCAATTCCCTTGTTAAGCCAGCCGGCAATCGCCTCGCCAATCTCGGTACCGTCTCCTGAGTTCCATGCATCCTTGAACAATTTCGTCAGTTTACCGGCAAATTTTTCTGCATCGGATGTCATGTTGTTATACGCTTTATTCCATACCTTTTCATAATCTCCCAAAGCGTCAGAAAGCTGACTGGTCAGATCAATCGGTTGGCTGTTCTTATCATCATCTTTCTTGTCCTTATTGGAGTTGGTCGTGATCACATTTAACTCATCAAATCCCATGAGCTGCTTGGACAGCTTCTTCACAGAATCTGAAGTATCATCAACAGAATCTTTTGCATCATCTGCCGAATCTTCCAAGCCATCAAATACATTGGAATATCCCCCGCCAGATTCCCCGATCACGTCTTTCAGTTTGATCCCCAGCATAGATGCCGTCCATTCAAACAGCTTGCGAACGGCGATCACAAGGCCATTCACATACGGCAAAACCTTCGCAACTGCCGGCAGAAACATATTCCCAATCGTTCTGGACAGAGATTTAAAATTATTCTGCAGTAAACGAAGCTGATTGGACGGCGAATTGATTGTTTTGGCCAGATCTCCCCAGGCAACTTTAGACTGGTCAAGAATTGCCAGCATTCGAAGCTGCATCTTCTCATTCTGCGTCATATCCGACAACGATTTTTTAATGCCATTATCATATGCATATTGCTGCAATGTCGCATTTGTAATATCGATACCATATTTATACAGTGCTCTTGACTGTCCGATCAAACCAGAAGAAAAGTTATTCATAACCGTATCCATATCAAGGTTCCGGAATGAAGACATATCTCCCGCAAGCATAGATAAGGCCTTGGATGTAACCGTGGATGCTTCTCCCGTCATTCCAACAGAATTCGTCACCTGTGCAACTCCTGCGGCATAGTTGGTCATCTGTGTCGGATCCAGCCCAAGATTCTTTTTCCCAAGATCAGACAAAGTTCCATCGTTTTCAATCTGAAACCCTGTCATTTTTCCCATTGTCTGGGTTAAACGATTTTTAAAGGATTCTCCGTATTCCTTGGCATTCTGGTAACCATATTTTTTATAGTCCTTTCCCCATTCAGACGCAATCTTCCCAAGTGTCGTATCAAAATAGTTATATTCCTCAATATAGTCCATAGAAGATGTCACAGCATCTTTCACATAATCCGCCACACCACGCAAAGAACGGACCACCACATATAACTTCGCAATTTTACCGATCAAGCCTGCTGCCGATAAAGACGATGCATGAAAGCCCGGCACCAGCCCCTTTATATTTTTCCCAAAGTTGGTGATTGCACCACCGGCTCCCTTAACTTTCCCCCAAATCGCCTGAAAACCTTCTCTAATCAGTCCAAGCACTCCCCGGAAGTTCCCCGTCTTGGTCAAATTGGCTTTATATCTTTCCAACTCATCAGATGCCTTTCGTAACTGGACATAGGTTTGGTCAAATCCTGCATCCCCAAAACCGATGCCATCATCTTTCATTTCCTTTAATTTTGCCTGCAGTTTATCAATTTTTTCGCTTAAGGTGTCTGATTCTTTGATATCCTCTGCCAGTCCATAAGAACTTTTATTCAACGCAGCCTTATACTCTTCTGCCTCCCGTTCCACCTTCTGCAGAGCAACATACGCCTCATCCCACTTATCGGTTCCCATATAACCGCCGGATTTTTCTACATTGGCCAGATTTTCTCTCGCTTCTGCAATTTTCTTGTCAAACCCATGTAAGCTATTCTCCGCTTCATGTGCCTTTGCAATCGCCTCATTAAGGGATTTTTGAGATTCCTCCACAGAATACCTGGCTGCCTCCGGAATCGCCTGATATATCTTCTGTACATTGGCCTGCACATCGGCAATACTGCTATTGTTTACTTCTGCCGTATTTACAGGAATAACCGGAGTTTCTGTTAGATTGCCGGCAAAATCCTTTCCTTGTCCGACCGCCTCATATTCTTTCGACAACGACTGAATAGACTTCTGCATGTCCTGAATTCCGGAAGAGTCAAACTTTAAGCCACTGTCCAATGCTTTCTTGGAGGTTGATACTGCTTTTTGCAGGGCATCTGCTGTCTTCTCTGCACTCTGTGCCGCCTTTTCCATCTTCTGCACATTTGCAAACTGATCCAGCCCCTTTGCCATTCGAGTAAAATCAGAGGTTTTCACCCCACTCATTGCCTTTGCTGCATCGCTGAAATTATGCAGACTTTTTGCAAATGCATTCAATTCATTGGTCTGGATGCCTCCTAACGTACGGCGCAATTCCATCATTTTCTGAACCAGCTTGTCAAGCTGCTGATTTGCTCCTCTTGCGGATGCCTCAACCTTTATATTCAAACTATCTACCGCTGCCATCCAAACACCTCCTGAATGCAAAAATAAAAGAGAGTGACCTTATTCAGAATCACTCTCCTGTGCCGACTGCTCCCGCAATCGTTGTCTCTCTTCTCTTGCCTTTGCCCGCTGGTTTCGTCCCTCCATAATCTGGAGATTCATCACCAGTGCCTCTCTCGCATTATCAATTTCTTCCTGCGTATAGCCATCGTGTTCCGCCCGTTCCCGGCTTTCCTCCGCAGTTCCAAAACTCAGCGGCTCCTCCGGATACTCTCCACCAAAGCAGGCATTTAAGGCACGCATAACATAAAAACCATTACGCCATCTGTCATGCTCCTCCACCTCTAGTTTTTTCTGGTATGCCTCTCGGAACGGCTTAAGCTTCGTTGGATTCAAATGCCAGAACAATTCATATGGCACCCCATATAAAAGTGCATTTGGCAGAAACTCTGTCCTTATTCGGTCCCGGAAAGATTCTCTGTCTCTGCCTTCTTCTCTTCCTGCGCCGCTCTCTGAGCCTTGGTTGGCTTCTTGCGCTTGTGATCCGCCGGCTTCTTGGTTTCCTTGGTGGTTGCTGCATTCTTCAGATTGTCCAGAATGTCCTCCATTCCGGTTCGTTTGAAAAAACCGTCCTCCTCCATCTGAGAAGCAATCGCAGTACAAAGTGCATAATAAGACATCGCCCTCTCATCTTCCGGATGTTCCTTGCAAAACTGCTTGTACAAATGTCTGGCATCTGCCCGGCTCTGGATCATCCCATCACCATCCGGTCCATGATTCTCCAGCAATCCGGCATAAAACATATCCATTGCCATCCTTGGCAGATCTGAAAGACTCATCAGAAAATCTCTCACCTGCATCTCCTCGGAATGAGTACTGTCAATCTTCGCAGTCATTGTCCCGCCAAAAATATCCATTGCCGCATCAATACACTCATGACGTTCTGCCGCCTCAAATGTATATTCCAAAGTAATTACTTTTCCACCTACTGTAATCTCCATAGTCAATCTCTCCTTTGCAAAGAAAGGGCGGTTTCCCGCCCCCATATCATGTGTTCTTACGCTGCTACCGGCTCAATAGCTTCTCCAAATCCCATATATTCGTTAATAATATTGGAAATCTGAAGATCAAGCTTATTGCCCGGTTCCAGATCCGGCATCGGAATCTCGCCCGGCTCAAATTTCACAAAATAAGAACCAAATCCCGGGATGTAGATATCAGCCCAAGTTGCCTTCTTCTCCTCTTTTCCTGCTTCCGCTGCTGCCAAAAGAGCGTTCCATGCCGTAACAAAATCTGATGATCCATTGAAGTTAAGATTCCAGTCTCCACCGGTGTCACCGACACCTGCAATGTACTGTTTGATCTTATCCTCGAAACAGGTCACATCGATCTTATCTTTGGTGACATTGATACCGGCAATCTTGCTGCAACGCTTCACCCAGGTAAATGACTTTGGCTTGGTTCCGGCAGTCTCCTCAACAGCCCAGCCGAACTTTACACCAATTGTAGATAAATCCATCTGCTTTTCCTCCTTTTTGCAAAACAAAAAGAACCTCGAAAATCGAAGTTCTTTCATTAACTGTTTCTATCATAAAAATGCCAAGGCATTCTTATTGCATATTCTTTTTACAAATTATCGCCATCACCGACAATCCTCCGGAATCTTGCAATGATCCGGAAATACTCCCGGTTATCCGGATATGGTCCGACAATCAGCTCATACCCCATACCGAGCATCACATCCCCGGCTGCATCCATGATCTTTCTCGCTTCTGTCTGTGAGCCATTCGGTGATGCCGCCGAATAGACATGTAATTCAATCGTGGATGTGATGTAGCACTGCGTATTCTGGAAGTCTCTGCCTGCCGTGGGTTCTCCAAGCGATTTGATATACAAACACGGAAACTGTGTCGGTGCACTGGATGAATCCGTAGAAGTCAGATACAACTTCGGATACGGTGCATCCGGATCCGTTTTCAGCTTCTGCATCATTCGCTTATTCACCTTATTCCATACACTAAGCACCGGCAAACACCTCCCTCGCTATCCCCTCTATTCTTTCTCGCAGATCCATACCGGTCTGGTACAAAAAAGGACGGCTTGGCATTCCCTTTGTCCAATGCCATTCGCCATCCTTAAAATAATACCAACCCATATCGCCATGTTGATTCACATCATATTTCCACCCCACAATGGAAGTATCCGGATGTGGGGATTCCTGCCCTACGATGCCGGTACCAAACTCCACATATGCTGCCCACGGACAATCCGTGATCACAAGCCAGCTTGCACCATCCGGAACAGAGCCACTATACTCTGCCCGAATACTTGATAACAGCTCACCGCTATAAATTGCGTCAAAGTCCGCAATGTTCACTCTGGCGATCTCCACACCGATCTCTGCTACACGCTGAGCAAAGATACGACATTTATATGTAAGCTGTTTCTGGTATGCCTGCATTTGTTTTATGGCAGCATCAATGGAGGAGAGGCTGTCGTAGGTGAAATTTATTTGTTTGGACATAATCCTACCTACTATAACAATATTATTTCTTTACCACTTATTCTTTTTCCTGCCTGTAATTTTTTCATATTGTTCATCACTGCCATCATATTTTTTCTTTTGCATTGCCATAGATAACTGTGCTGTTGCAAAATCATCGTCAAAAAAATAATATATATCATTCATGCATTCTGCAATTTGTATTTTCTCGCCTAAAAGAATTTCAAAATCATTTTTCATTAAATCAAAGACTTTCTCATATACCTCAATTCTGTGAGCAGTATGGTCATGAAAACTTGCCATCATTATTGTTTCTGCAACACGATATTTGCTTATCTTTATAGGATTAAATTGATGAACAATATATTTTTTAAACTCAGGGGAAATACTTTTGTCAAACACTTCCTTAGATGCCACAAAATCACTTTGAGCCAAATGAAATGTCCAATTTCTTACATCTCTTAACTCTTTTAAATCTTCATCTACATCCCTAGGTATATCTGATAACTTGTATTTAGTTTTATTCATTAGCTTTCTAAACATAATATAAGAAAACCCTGTGCTTGCTTCATCCACAAAACCTTTTAGTAAGCCATGTGATACATTTTGTATTTTGTCTTTCCATTCTTCACAAATATCAAAATCAATATATTGCTTATTTTGTTTAATTATTTCTTCTAAATACAAGCCTAGCTGACCATTATATCGAATATATTTTTCCAACAGTGGATAGATATACTCAATCAAGCCGTATAAAGCATACAAATAATCATCTTTATTGTTGAAATTCATATTTTTATAATTCTTTTTCCCCATAACATCACACTCCTTTCATCGCCATTATACGACAAAAAGAGCTGTATTGAAACACTATTTTTCAGTATTCAACTCCATACTTTCCATAACTGCCCTCGCTTCAAGAACTGCAAGATAATCTGCCATTGCCTTAATCTGCATATTGTAGGTACTTCTAGGACAAGTAGGTTCAAATGGTAATGTTTCATTATCCCACTGATCAAGCATTGTTTTCAGTCCCTTATATCTGATCGCAAGCTGGTTATATTCAGCCTTGAATCTATCCTTATAATCGTTGCTGTTCATAAGGATTGCTGTTGATGGAAGTTTTGTACTGTCATACTCTCTATAAGCTTCCTCAAACTGCTTTTTCGGTGACCAACTCTCATATCCATCGGAATACATTACCAAATACCCCTCATCTGCCGGATTTTCATCTTTTGGAATATTCCAGCCACGGTATTTATTGTAATCTCCTCTGTTCATGGGTCTTGCTTTGATCATCTTTGTACCAATATACTGTTTCACCATAAATCTCTCCTTTACCAATCTTCTAGATCACTACCCGGAGCCTGCCCCAGCTCTTCTGTAATGTTTTCTGTCTGTTGTTCCACATCTTCCACAACACTCTGTGCAATCAGCTTCACAGCAATGCGCAGGCTTTGCATTCCATCCAACGGATGTGCCGCCACCTTATAATTTGCACTGGACGGATCAACAGAACCATCATCAAGATATGACGGCTCCTTTCCAACCCATAAAAGCGTTGTTTCCGTGATTGGCAGATTCATATCTGTACTACAGATAATTCGATCATAATCCACCGATGTTCCAAATGGATTCTCCTGCGCATTGCTCTGTCCCGTACTAAGGCTTGCCCGGAATGCCACCGGCTTCTTATATCCGGCTTTACACTCCAGCACATCATCACCTACGGGCATCTGCTTATCATACAACGCATAATACATTTTGCGTTTATTTTTCTTTAACTGCTTTCGCATAAACATCTCTCCCCATAATTGGTATCGCTCCCAGCCTCCACATAGATACCGCCCTGCTTGACATAAGGAGAGATTCTAAGGAATCGCCAAGCGTACCACTTGATTCTCTAATAGACCTGTGCAATCGGGACTACTCCCGCAAAAACACTGTCTCTGCTTTCCCAACTGACAGAAATTCCATTATCTGAATTAGACTTCTGAAATTCACCGCCAATCATGCCATAATCGTACATGGCAAGATTCTTAATATTGGAAATGTAGTTCTGCAGATCGTTGACCACATATTCCTCCGTGTAGCGTCCTGCATAATTGCGTTTCTGCTTTACCTCCCGCACAGCCCCCTTGATCTTTGACTGCAAGAGAAGAATATCCTGCTCAGATTCTACTTCCAATTCAATTTTCAATTCCGACAGAATCTCATTGATCAGCGTTTCTTCTGTCAGAACATCCTTCTCTTCCTCAGCCATAACCTACTCCTTTTCCTCTGTGACAGCCTTTGGCTTTTTACCCGGCTTCTTTCTGGCTCCTGTTTCCTGATCAACAGAAACTGTATCCTCGCCGGATTCCACAGCATCAGAGGATGGTTTCCGGCCATCCCCTTTATGATATCTCCGAAGCAACATTCCCATAATCTACCTCCACTCACGCCTTGAATTTTGCAAGAACCACCTTGGATTCATTCGAAAGCACCGCAGTGTAATGCTCGTCAGCAGTGATAACCGTTGTCTTTGCCAGAATATCTCGATCATTCTCGATAATAATGTCACGCTTCATGTAATATGTCAGAGCTGCTTCGCTGACATCTACACCATCGGCATCCGGATCTTCGTTTGGATCTTCCGTATCCACAACTACAATCGGGCAGGCATAAAATTCCATATCAACTGCTTTGACCTTATCACCAACTGCCAGCTTATCAATACAATTTGCTGCAATGGTGCCCAGATGCTTGTTGGTTCCTGTCTCTGCAGTTTCATCCTTTACGATCGTGACCGTACCTGACTCATTGTCCTTCTCGTACTTCACTACCTTCACTTTCTTAGACTTCACAACCTGGCAACCGGCAATCTTTCCAATGGTTCCGTTCATAACCACATCCAGCGGATATTTGTTCTTGTCCATAAAGTCTGCATCCTTACGAAGAGTTGCTTCCTGATCCGGATGGATGAAGAGAATCTTCTCCAGTGCATCGTCAGACTCATCGCCAAACTTTGCATCCGCATCCACAATTCCATTGTAGGCAATCACTTTCTCGGTGCCATCATACACCAGAGTAGCTGTACACAGGGCAGCATAACCATCATTATCCATTTTTGCTGCAAGTGACTTTGCGAGCTGATCCGTTGCATTACCTAACGGATCTCCATAACCGGAAAGTACAGACTCATCTGTAATCTCCACACCTTTACCGGCTTTCTTTACCGTTGCCTTTGTGGTAGAGGCTGTCAGAACTGTGGTTCCCATAGCAACACCCTCGGCAACATCTTCGGCATCTCCAATGTATGCATACTTTGGTACCGTGATTGTATCACCCGGCTGACCAACTAAAGTTGTATCAATATGGGCAATCGGTGTAAACTTAATCTTCTTTGGCAGCGTGGCTGACACCATATCTGCCATAACTTCAGGATCTACTAAATTTGCTAATTTCGTCATTGGCATAATCTTTTACCTCCATAATCTCATGCAATTATTTTGCATATTCCTTGTACATTTCCGGGTACTTCTGCTTGAAAGCAACACGCTCGGAATACTTCATCTTCCTAAACCGCTCCTTTGATACCGGGCAGTCATCATTTCCAGCCGGTGGTTTCGGCATAGACTTCATCCAGTCGGCTTTCATTGCTTTTTCCTTTGCTTCGATAAAAGTCTGCTGAATGCTGAAAAGCTCATCCGTGTCGTTATCACACTGTGCTTCCGCTGCCTTCGCAGCCAGATCTGCAGGATATCCAAGTGCAAGGAAATTCTTCTCAAACTTTGTAATTGTATTTTCACGAAGCAGCTTCTGGAACTGTTCCTCCCTCTCGGCTTCTTTCTCTGCCTTTTCCTGCAAAGCAATCTCCTCGGCAGTCTGCTTCTCACGCAACTGCTTTTTGTAGCTTTCCGCTTCACTGGTTGCCTTATCATTTGCCTTTTTCAGTTTTGCATTCTGCACCTTAAGCTGTGCCACCTGTTCTGCAAGACTGACATCGTCATCGCCCTCATCATCCGGATCTGCTTTGTTTGATCCTTCGCCAGACTTTCCGCCTGTCGCAGATGTGTCTCCAGCATCACCGTCACCGCCTGCAGGAGGCTCTGCAAATAACTGTAAATTCATCGGGATAAACTCTTTCTTTCTCATATCACTACCTCATTTCTGCGTTTTCAGATCTTCTCTGATCATCATTGCGTTTTAAAATCTTCTCTGATTTCCGATTGTCCGCGAAATTTATATTGCGCTTTCTCTAGCGCATAATAAAAAGACGCTTACCTCTGCTGTGAGATAAACGCCTTTCATTGATCATATTAAATTTTCGGATTTCTCCTTGTATCAAATATAACATATGGGAAATGTGAATTGTGTGAAAGTCTGTTTTTGCCATACATATATTTGACATCGCTTCCATGCAGTGATAGTATTTTTATGAGATATCTTAAAGGAGCAGATACCTTGCCCCCATATTTGGGCGAGGCCATCTACTCCTCTTTTGTATCACTCCAATATTCCTACGCTACCATCAGCGTTGTTGCTTTCCAAAAGTCTCGTTAAAGTGCTTGATTCAACAGTTTCTCCGCATCTCCCACCATATCAGTAATGGTTTCTGCAACTACCTTTGCATCATCAAAAAAATATCCCGAAATTTTCCATAAATCTGCAGGTGTCGCTACATCCTGTCCAAAATACTGTCTCGTCAAGATTGCTGATAGTACCCTTGCCCTTTCCAGTAAAACACTCGCTTCCAAAACCTTTTCTTCTGATTTGTTCATAATATTGCTCCTTATTATTCCTGGATCTTTGCTATTCCACACAGTATACCATCATCATTTCCCGCATAACACTTTCGTACGCTGGCTTCAAGTCTTTATCATCAGCTATTATACTTAAATATGTTATATGCTGCTTAATCCATGACGATGATTTTCCTCTCTCAAAAGCCTTTCCTCTTTCATTAGTCAACCTTGTCTTTAAATTGCAAGGTCTTTTTTCTGTAAGACGCTGGTAGCTTTCATTCCATATAACTCCAAACACTTCCTTACTGGAAAACTGTTCTAACTTTGGAGATTTAGCAATCTTTCCAGCACAGTTCTTACACCATTGCTTAAAATCATCCGAACTGTCATTCTTCTCATATGTAGCAACGACAACATCTAATTTCTTTTCTATTTTCTCCTGTTGTTTTTTTAATCTATTTTGTTCAGCCTCCTGCTTTATTAAGCTGTCAATTATTCCAGCTACAGATTGAAGTAGTGGTGATGCCTGACTTCTGTTTACAACTTCTTCCTTTGCCTTTTCTTCAACTGTTGTGAAATATTCTCTTGCTTCCTCTGCTCTTGCTCCATTACCTTTACATGATAACTTCTTTGCAAAGTGAGCTGTCAGCCTATAATCTACTGTTTTATTACCCTCGACATCAATGTCGACCCTCCAAAAATCCTCATTTTCTGTGGCAAATTCATTATCAACAATATTCGTTTTAGCCCATCTTGCGAACTGTCCTTGTGCGAGTCCCAAAAAATTATACAACTTTCTCGCTGTTGTCATTCCATTTTCATCGACACCTAAAGCAATCTCTATCGGTGTCTGCATTGTTATTTCTGATACTCCCTGCATTAAATTATATCTCTCCTTTCAAAAATGCTTGCCCCAACACGAAAAGTAAGATATAATAATATTTATCAATACTTTTGTATTGGTTATTATCAGGGTAATCGTGTGACCGTCAAATCTTGCGATTACTCTTTTTCTTTTTTCTTAATGTCTGCCATAATTAAATCAACAATGTACCGCTTTAATGTCTTATCGTCTTTAAGTGCCTGCATTTTAGCTTTTTTAATTATTGATTCGTCAATCTTTAGTCCTACAGATTTTTCCAAATATACTCACCTCCGTTCCAATGTCAATTATATATTTTGTTATTTATTAAGTCAAGTGTTATTTATTTGTTTTTTATCTTTTTCTCATTTATATACTTACTATCTTTATACAAATATGGTATACTTAATAAAAAGAAAGAAGGTGTATATTATGAGTAAATCATTATCAGGACAATCCAATTTATTAGATTTATTCTATGAAGATGAGATTAAAAAGTCTTCCGAAACGTTTTCGTCTCGTCTTAAACAATTACGTTCTTCACTAGGAATGACACAAGTACAGTTTGCAGAACACATCCATACCACCCAAACGACCCTTTCATCTTATGAAAATCTTGGAAAATCGCCTTCTCTTGATGTTGCTATCACAATCGCTAAAGAATGTAACGTTTCAATAGATTGGCTCTGTGGATTATCTGAAACCAAAAGCATAAATGGAACTATAACAACTTACTCCGACCTATTTAGGTCATTAGTGAAAATTTTAGAATTTTCGTATACTTCGGATGATAACTCTCTAGTACCTATTATCCAGACAATACATTATGAACACTCCAACACGCCTCTCTCCCTTGAGTTCTACGAAGACACAAACTGTAGAAACTTCATTGTAGCTTGGATTAAGATGTTTAAGCTTTTAAATGATAAAACTATCGAACGAGATCTTTATGAGTTATGGTTAGAAAAAGAATACTCCAAATATAACCGTCCTATAGACGGACTCCCTTTTTAACTTCTCATTTAACAAAAAAAGAGCCATAACGGCTCTTTTTCACATTTATAAAAAATATTCTATTAAATCAATCCCTCTTCTCTCTGCTTCCACAACGGTTTGTAGTTTCCGTCTAAATACTCCTGAAAATGCTTTCCTAAATACTCGTTCTCCTCGTCAAATTCAGCAAAAGTCATACCTTCCCTTGCAAAAGGATACTCGCCAAACATAGGATCAAGTACATCCACTATGGTTTCAGCCCTCTTTTTCAAATATTCATCTTTATTGTCCATATTTTCTTATTCCTCCCCGAACAAAGTCCTCAACAGCACATTTAACCATTTCCTCTTCGATTTCTCTATTAGTCTTTTGGTTCATATATTGAATTTTAATTTTATCATATCTCAGCATCAGATAATCGCCTGACTTTACACCATTTGAAACAGCTACATTTATTATACCATTATTTGTTACAGATACAATAGCCTCAATTTCTTTCCAAGACGATAATTCCTGTATATCCGGAAGTGAAAGCCCCGATTCTGTGTTGTGATTATGCACCATCACAAAATTGCCGCCCTTATGCTGACGAATATACGGATAATAATAATCCACACTTGATGTTCTCTCAGAAGTGCCAAAATCTACCTCCTCGCCAGTTTCCAAATCAATCAGCGAACTATATTCATATCCTCTGTCACTGCCATATTGAGCAACCTTTTTAGCTGACGCTGAAATCATCTTATTTATTTTGTCACTATATTCTGGAATATCTACCTGATAGCTTGCATTTTCATTGTATTTTACAAATTTCCCTGTATAAGTATCCCAGGCTCCCGCCGTTTTTATGTACTCCACCGAACACCGGCAGTTCACAATCTCTTCCAAACCCGCTCCCAGAGAATCGTCCTTCGGATACATCATCATATATTTTCCAACCCGAAACGGGCGGCTGATATCGACAACCTGTCCATCTACATCCGCATGATCAGCCCGAACTCTCTCATCCCGGTAGGACTTCCACCTCTTCTTGGTACAGCCGTTTTTCACAGCATTGCTGTATTCCTCTCCATTCAGAATCGTATTCGCTTCATTCTCCGCTATACTGGTGGCTCGATCCACAGAAACCGCATAAGAATCCTGTGATGCCTTAACCGCATTGCTGTCTGTCAAGGATTCTCTCTGTTTCTTTCCATCATCCTGCCCACTCTTTAAAGTTGTTTTGACAATACTGTCACATACCTTCCTGATATACCGCTGCATTTTCTGATCCGGCTCTGTTATCTTTTTCACCGATGAAAGGTATCTTTTCCGAAATGTCTCCGACAGGTACCGGGTATCTCGATTTCTTCTGGATAAAGCAAATAAAAAAAGCACATCCGCCAGCAGCAAATTTGCTAAACGGACACGCTTTTCTTTCTCTTCCTCACTGATCTGCATATTTTCGAAATAATCATGAATCGGTATTTTCTTCCGGGTGGCTTTCCGCCGGTCATCCTTAGTTGTTTCGGTCATTGAAAGAGTATTTAACTCATCAAAATTTGTTAATCCCATCGCTCATCCCTCCACTCTACGCATTTGCAAATGGAGTTGCCTGCGGCTGATCTGACATATCCGGCATGTTCTTTCCATCCATAATCGTCTGTTTGTCATTTTCACCTTCTGGTGCTACGTCTGCTGGCTCAGCCCCTTTCAATTTGCTGTCCAGAATCTTATTGACCATTTCCTCACTATCCAGTACAAACTGCTGAGCATCGGTCGTAAAACCTGCCAACTCCGTTGCTTTGAGCAGATCTGCTCCATTCTGCACCAATGTTGCCCAAGAATTGACTTTCGTTGCCAGATCATACGTTCTGTTCCGGTCAAATTTCGGCTCGATATCAGCCAACTTCAGATTTCGCACCTCTTCCGGTACATCCGGATCATTGCTGAAAATCTCCAGCATAATACGAATGCATTCTTTCTCTGACTTCTTGGTCAACTGAGATTTCTTTAATGCAGAGAGCTCCGCTGCCTGCCATCCATTCGACAAGCTCATTGCGGATCCGGTAGAACCGCCGCCCTGTTCCTGTCGTCCCGGCACATTTGTCTTTTCGTGAATACGATCAATAAAATTCTGTGTCAGAGTTTGGATTCCATCCTGTGACATCTCCTTGGACAGATACGCCATTTTCGGATCATGACCGTTGCCGGTAGATTTTGTTTCGATCAATGCTCCATTTCTTACGGTGGAATTGCCATTCTCATCCTTTGGCAGTTCTGCATTATGTACCCACAGCAATGACTGCACACACTGTACAATATCATTCACTCTGTCCGACGTTACGATATTCAATGCATCAATCTCCGAAATTACACGCTCAAAGCATCCCATCCGGTCATAATCATTGATATACTCCACAATAGGGATCGCCGCCGGTATATTCTTTCTTCCGTTCCCATTTGACACAACCCACTTCTGTCGTTTACTCTCACCTTTAATTTTTGAAATGTTCTTTACCTCAAAATATGTATCCTCTGTATAACAGCCATAGGTGGAGTTTCCATTCTGGTCTGTAATATATGACACGCCCATAATCGGCCTGCGGTACACATCATTGGTGTACACAATAAAGGTATTCATCGGATTCAGTGTAAGAATATCCACAACAGAACTTCCAAAACGATACTGATCCGGCTTTGCCTTGATCAGCCGGTACCCAATTCCACAGATTTCAATAAACCTTGCCAGCTCCTGATCTGCAGACGGCTTATTTTCCTCTTCCATCATCTCATTCAGCATTGCAATGCCGACATTATCCGCATCTTTGTTATTCTCCCGGATTCCTTTATTGGCTCGCTGCACATACCGGATTGGTGAGCCCCATTCATATCCCAGTTTAAACTCCGTGATCTCCGCCGCCATATTATCCTTGACCTTGATATTGATTTCCGGCCGGATCTCTTTGATTCGATTATCAATCGGCTGAAGACCACGCTCATAATCCAACAGAAATTTTATATCCGATCTATTCTGTTCGTGGATCACCAGTGCGTCCCGAAGCACCTTCACCACGTTATCCTTCGTAATCTGCATCACATCTGTATAGATCTGTTTTCTTCCAAACTGCACGACAATCCACCTCTTTCTGCATAGAAAAAGAGCCACGGCGGTTCGTAGACCGTCTGGCTCTCTGATACTGTTTCATACTATTAAATTAGCATTATTTGAGTGTGAATTGTGTGAAAAGTCAAACTTTTCTTTCTGTCTTAATAATATCTCCATCATATTCTTGTATAAGATCATATAGATACTTAAAAAACAACACTATATACCGACCAATCCTTCTTAAAATCATTATTCTACCTCTTTACAAAAAAATTATGGTTGCAATAATACTTGACATTATTCCACAAATTATATTAATAATTACCGATAAAACTAAACTCGTTAACGCCTTGTTTTGATTGTCATTTTTTATCTTTTCATATTTTGCTTGTAATTCTTGATCTCCCTTGTCAATTCCAAACACATGATAATTATTTCTACTAGAAATGTTATCAACAAAAGAACTTGAACAAAAATTCGCTATCCTTCCAATAAACCTGTTAAAAACATATGCTATACATATAATTGTAACAAAAAAGCATATATTCCTTTGAGATAAATCTCCTAATTTTTGTATATTCAAGTTATAAATATATGCATCTATAATTAATAATGAACAACATAATGCCAAAAACTTCATTAAGCTATTTACAATTCGAACCACAATTTTTTTATGTTTTTTTAAAACATTTATTATTCCTGTAGTCTCTGTTTGCTTGCTTTTAAGCCCTTCATTCCAATCCGCTACAATATGTAGCAATTCATCTCCTAAATCATAATTTATATAATCTACTCTCGCTACTACTGGATATATCTCTTCCTCCAACAACTCGATACTTTCAATCTTTCCCGTAAATACCAAATTTAACATTTGTTCTGGCTTTAGTCCATCTGATATTTTCACCACCAAAACATGTGGCTGTGGTATCGGATACTCTGGTAACAATATATGGTATTCCCATTTTATAATAATTGATGTTATAGGATTATTTTCATACCATTGCTTGGTCGAAAAATCACTCCAATTATCAAAAGAATAATTTCTTTTTCCATCAAAACTAACATTTACTTTTACTTTACTACCTGCATTGCTATAATGTGATTCTAATTTTCTTGTTATTCTATCATATAATTCATTCAAATCATCTATATCAGCATAAACTTTTCTAGAAAAAACTTCTGATTTGCTCTCTGCCGATGCTGTCATTGCATGAAAAATCGATTTATACATTGTTACAAAATGTTCAACATCTTCCACTTTTTGTATTCCATTATTTACATTTTCCATATATTCTATTCCCCACTTTATCATGCTAGACGTAAAAAATACTTTAATTTTCTTAAGTGTATACCATTTACGATATTTTTTCAAGAAAAATCATATCTCAAAATATCTTTTTATTCCATATACCGATCCACCACCTTCGACACGGTGCTCCGATCCAAATACAGCTTATCAGCCACCTCTCGCTGTGTCATACCATCCCGGTACAGATACTCAAAGATTAATCGATCCCTGTTGTCAAAAATGGTCGTCAGGAAGATATCAACCTCCAACTGCAGCTTCTCCAGTTCAATCCGTTCATTATGCAGTTTCACGATCAACTCATACTGCTTGTCTTTCCAGTATTTCCTGTCCTTAACCTCGCAGCCGGATACCGTCACTGAAATTCTCTGATACGGAAACTGCTTATTGGAAGACTGCACCTTTCCAAGATATGCCTCCGGCGGATTATCTTTATAATGCTGCAGCTTCTCCTCGTCCTTGCGGATCACCTCGGACAAATAACGGTACTGTTTCAAAATATCCTTCGTCATGTGCATTCCTCCTAAAATGTTCTCTGTGATACATTCGCTTTACAAACGGTAGCACCATCTGCAAGCATTACCAACTGTGTAATACCATCTGCTGCATCATCGTGATCATTGTTGCCGATCTGAACAGTCATATTTAATTCATCCATCGCATCGTGATATTCTTTGTCCCTCTTATTGGCTGCAAGGAATTTGCACCGCCTCTTGACGTCTGGTGCATACTGGATGATCTTCGCCAGCTTGCTCATGGTATTTGGTGCCTTGCTGGATGATATGCTGCATTTATATCCTTCCTTCTGAAGCATTTCATCAATCTTGTCCGCATACTCATCACCACCGTTATTCGCCTCAAAATGCTCCATCTGCGGTTTATGATGCAATGTCTTTCCAACCACAAGCGGCTGTGTTACGGTCTTATCCCCCCGGTTAAAAATCCAATCTGGAATGTAAATATATCCGTCATCGTATTCGTACCCAAACGGCATAGACAGGCTGTCACCACCGCCCCATGCTACATCACAGGCAGCCAATACACGAATAAAACTGCTCTCCGGTGGAAGCACTCCATTGTACGTCTGCAGCTCATCCTCTGGAAAAAGCAATCCTTCACGCACAAATGGGCGTTGCTGATATTTCGCCTCCCATTCGTTTTTATCCAAACGACTCTTCACATTCAAGAAATACTCCGTTGAAAATCCCTTGCCATAGTCATAAACAAAATTGGACTCCCCATTCTCATTCAATGCCGGTATCTTTCGGAATCTATATCTTTGGTTATCTTTGTACTGTTTCTCTACTCGGCCTAATGGATCCAGAACATTCCATCTGGTGCCAACCATCAATTCTCTGGTTCCATCATTTTTACGATCCACCAGAAGATTCAAATAATCCTGATACCGTCCCTCTAATCGTGACGGAGATAAACTCTCTTGTCTGTCACGAACCATATCATCAACATACAGATAACCGTCCCAGGAAATATCAACTGCGCCTGTCCACGTTCCATCAATACCACGACAGGTTAATGTGGCAAAACGATCCGGATCATTCAATGTAACTTCTTTCTTCTCCGCCGACTTCTTCTGCAAAAAAGCCTCCGGAAAGATATCTGCAAAATGATACTGCCTTTTCTCCTCCGGTACGTCCAATTCCATAAGATTTAATGCTTCGCCATAGAATCCATCTGCCAGTATTCCACTATGCCCTGACATTGCATTATGGCTGTTTGGTCGTTTTCCCATAACCCATGCCATAAAAAATATACATATCGTTGATTTGCCTACTCGCGGCGGCATTGACAGTCCATAGAATTCAAGCTTTCTATCTTCCAGATCCTGCAGATCATCCACAACCACCTTCAAGGTCCTCCGGCGTGGCATATAAAATCTTTTTTCCGGAGCCCGATCCTTCTCCATGTAATACAAAAAATCCTCAAAGAAATACGGTGCCAGCATCAACGTAGCTTTCCAATACAGATTCATAAAAGCGATGCTGTTCTCTTTACGACTCTGCCTTGCTGCGATCCGCTGAACCTCTTTCGCCTGTTGCAATGCATACTCCAGATCATCCTCTTTCTCCTCGATTGCCATATCAAGCAAAGCACTGGCAAATTTGATATTGGTCAGATCTTTCCGATGCAAGCCACGGATGAGCTCTTTATTCCTTTCTGACATAAAAAAGACACCTCCACCGAAGCAGAGATGCCCTTGCAAATCTGCCCGTAATTGTTTCAGGTAAACACCGCAAGCCATTTATGCGGCGGAAATATCAACATATTCAACCCTGACATAGACCATCAGTTTGACTGACAGCATATCATTGACCAAATAAACGCAGAGTGCGGGACTCGAACCCACAAGCCAAATAAATGACCGACAGATTAGCAATCCGCTCCAATACCATTATGGAAACTCTGCATATATTTCTTGTAAATAAAAAATACCAACCACCTATTCGTTATTGAATATTGATGGTTGGTAAATATACATTAAATTTTCCATTTGTCCAAAGAATATCTCTCATTCTCAGAAACATCACATCCGATAATATTTCTAACATCTGAGGCTCTAGAAGATAACTCATTCTCAATATTTTTTAATTTTAAAACAAAAGTGTTATAATCTTTTTCTTTATCTTCTAACTCAAATTTTTGCGATTCTAATAGTGATTCAATCTTTATTCGCATTTTTTCAACCTCTTCATATAGTGTATTTGCTGAGTCTAAAAAATCAAATAAATCCAAATATTCACCTAAAAAAACACCCTCATCAAAATTTTCATCCCGTAATGTCTTCCACTCATCGCATAATTTTTTGTAAGAATTCCTATATTTTTTATATATTCCTCCGTTAACTCGTGCCATATTATTTTGTCTCCTTTTTAGGAGATTATATCACTTCAACCATCAATATTCAATTATCAAAGAACTATTTTCGTTCGACAAATTTCGACATCACCCTTTATGGACCCGAATGATCTGCGAAATCCTCGACTGCGAACACCCCATCTCATCTGCAATCTTTGCCTGTGACCATTTTGCATTATAAAGAGCCATCACCTTTCCTTCGTCAATCGACTTTTTCTTTTTCTCCAACTTTTCGGGTATTGTAGCTTTAACTTCGTCATTTTCGATAGCTTCATTAACTTCATCCACAAAATCATCAACAATAATGTGATCTTGTGCAATCTCGCTTTTTACCTGCTCCTCAAATGCTCTCTGATTTTCCACAGATTTATTTTTATCCAGTTCCATTACCGTCATCAGACAATAATTCGCCAGATCAAGACAGGTATCCCGGATGCTTTCATCCATCACTTTCTGCTTTGCTCCACCGGCAAGATTCTCCAGCCGGTTCCATTTATCTTCCATCCGGACCAGCGCAGCAACGATCCCGTACTTTTTAAAGGACCTACCGAAGCTGTCACCGTAATCATGATTCTTTCGGACATATACGTCGTGTACAAAATCAACCAGCTTTTTATGTTCTTCGATCTGACTCATCTTTTTTCCTGCCTTTCTCTTCCTTGAATTTTCTGATTGCTACCACTTCCGGAACAAGGTTACATGGTATCTGAATTACAGTAATCAGTTTCTCATCGTGAAATATGTACGCTTTATCTCCATACAATCGGATCTGGTTTGCTGATCGATTATAGAAATATTGAGCATCCACCCATTTCCGCAGGTTACCGGACGTCTCCCCGTGTCGTACACCCAGCCGGTAAACCTTTTCAGCCATACGATGAGCTGATTTCTTCCCCACGCCGCATCTCTGCTTCATACGATACCTTGCGTGCTTTGTTACTACCGTAGATACCACCCCTTTCCTGCTCCTTATCAATAATCCCCGCTGTGCTTCCGACACACATTCACAGCTACTTGCTACGGGGAGGGAGACCATATATATGTATATGGCACGCTGTCTACTGCAAGGATTGCAATGACAGCAAACCGGAATATCAGGAATCGAACCTGCATCTTCTGATCATCAAACGTTCTACCATTGAACTATATTCCGGCGATCAACCTTCGACCAGGCAGTCTGTTACTTTTTGTTTGTAATGGTGATTGGTACGACAGATTCCGGTATGTAATTGACCTCATATCTGTACTTATTCACCTTGGCGCCGCCGATGTCCTCAACCACATACATTGTCTCTCTGTTCAGCCCAATGATATGTTTTCGATAAGAGCCATCTTTCATTTCACACACCACGTTGATCTTATTCTTGCTTTCCACATCCAGCGAAAATGCACCGATCAATTCGAACTCCACCTTATCAGTTCTGGAATTGATTACCGCCAGCCGGCGAAGCACATTGAAATTATCTGCCTCCTGAGAAACATTCTCAGACACTCTATCTGCTTCCGTACATCCTGCTAATGTGAACACCATTGCTACCACAAGCAGTACCGACATCATTCTCTTTTTCATCATCATTTCCTCTCTTTCTGTTAATTAAAAATTATATACACCATCGTCAGAACAAATCCCAAGATCAACATTTTCATTCCAACACTGACCACAGCATCCTTTTCTTTACAGTCGAGGCATATCATCCACAATGCCATCAGACCATTAAATATTACCGTAAATAACTTTAAGACTATCATCTCATACCGCCTTTTTTATTTTTAAATTTTTTCAAGAACCCGCATCAGATATCTGTCTCCGGATATATACGGGATAATCCGCAAAGGTAATTCTGCCGCTTTTCGTAATTCCTTAGCGGTAACCACGATCTGCCCATCTTTGACAGAATCTGGATTCAGCAACACTACTTTCGTAAAGTCTCCATGTTCCAGGTACTCGGCATATCTCTCGGCACTACGCAGCTTCTCCCTCAAGATTTCATTCTCTGACTCCAGAAATTTTATATGCCGCTTCTTCCTTCCAAACATATTCTCCCTCCATTCGTATCAGGTCTTTTTTGTTTTTTCGTTACTCGTGGGGCTGAGTAGGCGTCGGGAACCTCTCACTATAACCCCCGCCCCCCTGTTTTCTTTGCTACATTCCAGCTCGTTCTACTAAATCATTCAAAATGGTCATTGCGACGTCTCTGTTAGCTCTCTGTGATAAACTCTTGTTTATTCAACAGAGTGAAAACGCCAACAATCCCTTATTTTATGCGCCTTTACGGTGTTTTTATCACATTTCATTTTTCATTTAGAACGTCTTATATACAATTTTTGATATGATTAACCGCCATTTTCAAGTTCTTCCATATCGATTGGAATGTCCTGCTCCAGCATCCGCTGCACCTGCTCAGGTGTCTGGTCTGCCTCCACCTGTCTCCGCGGCTCAATAACAACCTCCTGCTGGTCTTTTAAGCCATCCCAGTTCTTTTGCCAGAAGATACCTGTAACTGGATTGATCTTTCCATCGGACATCAACTGCTCCCGGATCTGGGACATAATCTGCCGGCTTTTTTTAATGACGCCAGTGCGCGCCGAGCTGGGCTCCCTACGCTGAATATTACTAACCTCGCCTTTCGTCAAGCCCCATGCATTATACAGTCCAAGATTTCCAGGCTTAATGTTGTTGTCAATGCAATACTGGAGATATTTCAGCGTTCTATCCCTCAGTTGTTCCGGATCCTTGGTATCTATCTCATCCCACAGAGCAATTTCCAGAGCATGAGCTGTTATCTTGCTAATTTCCTCTTTCGTAGCAGTAATGCCATTGTCTCCAATCACAGGGGACTTCTTCCATGCTTGATTCTTTGCCACCATTTTATTCCCAGAACCTTTACCGCCCATAAACATTCACCACCTTTAAATTCTCCATAAAATAAAAAAAGAGCTATAAACAATAGACCTCTACGAATAAGATCTATTCTTCATAACTCACCGAGTTTCCTCAAAACCAAGCTCATCACTTGCCCGAATCAGCTATACTGTTCGGAGTAACTTTACAATAACAGATTTCCAAACAGAATGCAAGCATAAACAAAAAATATACCATCCCTAAATTTCTCTGTGCTGGCAATTACAGTTCTTCTTGTTTCGATTTCCGTTTTCCCCTATACTATTCTATTCTTCTCTCCCCTATTCTTATCTTAACCTCTACTATACTAAACTAATCTATACTACTTATGCAACCAAAAATCAACCATATGGGGACAATGTGGCAACCAGTTGGTAACCAAGATAATTTTTCCCAAAGAATAATATATATTTTTAATGAAATATCAAAGATGTACATCCGAAATAAATATCAGCTGTCGCGAACTAAATCAAAATTAACTTTTAATATGAATCAAGGCTCTAATCTACTACACAATCACTACACAATTTATCTATGATTATATATAAATTTGTATAGGTATATATTTTACATTAAATTCGCCCAATCGCTGATAATATATAGCTTTATGAGTTTTCATAGGAATATGAACAGAAACATGAAATTGCTAGTAAATCACAATTCCTAGTTTCATTTTCTATCTTTCCTTTCTTTGTTAAGCCTTTATTTTATGGTGTTTCGGCGTAACTGCGGCAAGCGTTTACACCATTTTTTACACCATTTTCAGCATTCTTTCAACTTTTTCTACTTCCTTCTTCTTTTCATCATCCGTCAAATGGACATACAAATTCATTGTAATGCCAATATTCGAATGACCCAGAAGCATCTGTAGCGTCTTAGGTCGCATTCCTGCCTCAATACATCTGGTAGCATATGTATGACGAAGCGTATGCATTGAGAAAGAGTCCATCCCTGCTTTTTGTGCTAATTTAAACAACGAAGTATCATAAGCAGAATTTTTGGTCGGTTCCCCTTTTCTGCAGAGGAAAACAAATTCTTTATACTGTGGATCAACATCTTTCAAAGAAAACATCTTCATCTTTTGACACTCCAAGATTCTGATGCACTCAGCCGTCATAGGAATTTCCCTGTAACCGCTTTTGCTCTTTGGCGGACCTATACGCCACTCTCCAGTAGCATGTCTGTATTCCATACTTCTCTCAATACGGATCACACCCTTCTTAAAATCAATATCAGACCACTTCAGCCCAATCATCTCTCCGGTTCGAAGTCCTGTCTGCAGCAAAAAGGCAAATTGATTATAATTGCTTGTCCCATATGCAACATCCAGAAACCGTTTTTGTTCCTCTACCGTAAGAACTCTTCGTTTCTTAGGCTTCTTACTTTGGGGAATCTTCACTGTTTTTTTAACAGGATTTCGCAATAATATATCATTTTCAACTGCGGCTTCAAACAAAGTATATAGGGTAACCCTGCACTGATAGATTGTACTTTCAGCATATTGAGGTGCCATCTCATTCAAAATCTGTTGACAATGTATTGGTTTAACATCTGCTAAATGCATCCTTCCGATATGATCTTTGATATTGTTTTCATATCGTTCTGTGTAATTTCTCCGTGTGTTCGGTCGAATAGTAGGACCTTTTACACTATTTAAGAAATAATCAAACCACGCATCCACTGTCATACTATCACCGGCAGATAGATCAGAATTCCGATCTATATACGCTGCTTCTGCCAGCCATCGACGACACTCTTGAAGTTTTTTGAAATACTTCTGTTTTCTTTTACCTCTCTTGTCAACGAATCTTGCAGTATAACGCCCATCTTTCCTTTGAGCAATTCCAACTCCAAGTTCACGACCTTTCAGGTCTTGTCCCATGTATAAGCCTCCTTTTATCCAAAGAAAAGCTCAATACAGCACATTATATTGTACCATATTCACTCTTCTTTGTCCACAAAGAACCCGGTAGCTATATCTCCAGTTCCTTGTCAATGAAGGCTTCAAAAGCTTTCCTTTTTATCAAACGCTTTCTACCAACAAATAAAACAAATGGGCAGCGTGGATCTAGTGTAAGCTCTCTGAGCTTATTCTGTCCAATTCCGCTTAAAGCATTTGCCTCATTAATCGACAATAACAATTTTTCAGATATTCTGACTTCCTGTTTTTCTTTCGTCTTTTCTCCCATAGAATCACCTCGTAATAAATCATCATTCAACATCTGCTCTTTATTTCCTGCATAATTCCAACAATGCCAGATAATGAAAAAGCAAGCATCGATGTTAGTCACATAGAACAAATCATTTGTTCCTTGTTTGACTTATACATCAACAACAGACTATTTCTCATCCATGCTTTCTAAAAGACCGGATGGAATGATCTTTTCCATTTCAAGCTTATAGAGTACCAAACGAAGTATGTATTCTGGAATAACCCTATTTCCTAGTTCCCAGTCTTGGTAAGTTCGATATGGCATGTAAAAATACTTCGCCATATCCTTCTGCTTCATTCCGGATAATCTACGAGCTTCTTTTAATAATTCATATCCTTTCATATTGCCACCTTCCAATACTTTTAGCGTATAACAATATTATATACGCTATGCGTATTTTATCAAGTGTTAATTAAATAATCTCTTGTTGATATATATAATCTCCAGTTGAAATCACCGGTCACTGTGGTTAGCAACACACTCTGGACTCGCACCATCTCCTATAGACCATAAAGGGAGTATCATTATCGTAGAACAGTCGCAACCACGGAATCACCACAATTCCTCTTTTGCATGGATGTTATCGCTCCCGGCATCTCACATCAGGCA
>ERZ791815.227-NODE-227-length-57871-cov-9.432060_pt1 | contig 57871 bp, 50 predicted proteins | sample MGYA00510302_ERZ791815 | MGnify/ENA primary metagenome ERZ791815 (study PRJEB30046, sample SAMN00791995) | human gut metagenome | study: EMG produced TPA metagenomics assembly of the A metagenome-wide association study of gut microbiota in type 2... | reverse complement strand
TTATTTTTTTTATATACTATTTAATAAAAAAACTTATAAAATACTACAAAACAGGGAAATAAAAAACCCTGTTTTTTATTCTTTATCAGCAATGGCAACAATAAAATAGTATATCAGTAAGCCAACAAGGGAACATATAAGGAAAGTCAATATAATGTCCCACAGCGAAAACGATATATCACCAGCATTAAATTTATAATTGAGAACCTTAAAAATAACGCTTGCTATCTGCTTAACCGTACTAATCATATCTACACCCCCCTATTTTTTTAGCAACTTATATATACTAATCACTGCTATTATCACAACTGCACCAATAACAACAGTCCAAAATGACTTTGGAATAAAACTGAAGAAAGCAGCGATCACAGGGAATAGACCATCATTACCATCTAACAAGGCTTTGAAGAAAGCAACAATACCTTTTAAGATACTCCAAAACCCTTTTGTGTTTGAGTCGGTGTCAGAACCTGTACCACCAGAACCGCCGCCGCTTCCACCAGAGCCACCGTTGCCGCCAGTACCACCGTCACCGCCAGCACCGCCAGAGCCACCGTTGCCGCCAGTACCACCGTCACCGCCAGCACCGCCGTCACCACCAGAACCACCGTCACCACCTTTGACATTTACAGTTATGTTAATAATAGTTTTACCATTATCATTACCGACTACCTTACTAACAGTTTTATTTTCACCATCACCATCAGTAGAAACATTAATTTTAGAAGATAAATCTGTTTTATTCAGATCTTTATCCCATTTATAAAATCTAACATCCTTTGAACAACCTTTACCATCACACCAAAGATTTATAGTTGCATAAATATCTATTGACGACACTCCAATAATTTCAGACGCATCACATCCCTGAAGAACGGCGAGAAAGTCAATAACACTTTCAGTAAGTTTAAAACCAGAAAGTACTTTTGACATTTTAACATTTTCAAAAGTTACATCATCAACATAATAATATAAAGAGTTAGGATTTTTTTTCAGTTCAAAATAATCATAATCAGACGACCAAGTTTTATCTTCAATAATAGAACTTTTTAAAGTATAAACAGCACGCAAAGACCATTGAACCGATATTTTATAATTTTCTGGACTATATTTCATTTTAGGGTAGCTATCATATGTGTACTTGGCTGTAAAACGATATTTCATATTGTCGCCAACAGAAGTAGGAACAAGCGAACAATCGAAGTCATTCCAACCAAAACTGTCACATCCTTCTCCAGCTACAGGAGTATTACCACCTACAGTATAACTTCCACCCGGATCACCCACAAAAGCAGTATCTTGATTGAGTGCCATTGAATCATCACCGTTAATGAAATCTTTTACATTCTCAAAATCATCATCATACTGACAAATAGCCATGTTAGTAAAGGCAACTTTACTTGTTTTTTTACCATCGTCCGACCGTTCTTTTACAATCATGCTACCCTCACCATTGCCAATCCTACGGTCATCAGTCCACCCATAACGCTTAAAACCTGAGTTCCAGTAACCAATGAGTCCGATATTACCGTTATATGTACTTGCAGAACCCTCAGCACAATAGTTTTTCGGCTTTTTCTCATATTTACCAGTTTCATACGCATAGGAAATTGCAAAAACAGGAGCTTCAGACGACTTTTTAAAAAATACAGGCAAAGTATAACCCGCATTTGTAGTATTATAATAATCAATATTTACACAGTTCAAATCTTTTGATATAGTACAAACCCTTGTACCTTTTGGAACAATAAAGTAATTTGAATATGTACCCGTTCTTATATCTTGTTCCGAATCTTTAGATAAATCTTGAGTCCAAGTATTAACATATACATACACGTCAAAATACTCATTGAACTTTGTCACACGGTAATCAGGAAAGTATTTTTTAAATTCAACAATGTAATTTGCAAATGATTTTTGTATAGCGTCAGACTTATTATAAATATACTGCTCATTCATTTGCGCAAATGATGGCGGTTGACAAGTTTCAAGACAACCTATTTCCCATTCACCCGTACCAGCCCAAAAACCTGAACGATGAATTGCACGCCCCATATGTAAGGTTGAATAATCAATAGAACCACCGCCACCACTTGAACCATCAGCGGCAAATACTGCAAAGCGTGGACATATTGCGCAAAACATCACGAACACCGCCAACACCAAGGCGGCGACATGATACCATATTTTATTTTTTCTCATAACCTTTAACATCTCACCACTCCATTTTCTTAAAATAATAGGGTGTAATAATATTATTACTACACCCTACTAAAGAAACATCACACAACAAACAGCAAACAAGTGTTATCACTAACCCCTTGCAGCCTTAACGATCTTCTTGAATACTACACAACCAGCACCAACCACAGGCACAGCAAGAAGAACCATAAGCATTGCATTGCCTGAGATAGTATCCAGCACAGTACCCATAACAGTACCAACATTTGAAACCGCTGTAGAAATTGCCTCAAAAGTCATATCACACACCCCCTTTACCTATATTTTATATAAAGGGTATAACCCTAAATATCTAATAACTTCTTATCAAGTCCAATAACTGCAAGTATTTTATCCATGCCCATCTCAATACCGAGAATATGGTCTATAACGCTAACACTTGCGCCATTCTTTGCCATACAAGTAACGAGTGAACTATACTCACGATACATAGACTTAATATTTTCCAAATCCGATTTTGTTAAATTCACTAAAAACCATCATTCATTATCGTTACACCCAACAGAATCTTCATAAATTCCTATAAGCTTATCAACAAAAGACAATTGACCATGATAAAAATCTGCCATCGAACTATATTTCAAAGCACATTCAATATCACCACATAAAGCCAAAGCCATGCTATGCGAAATATTATCCCTTATTTCACGGCGCATACTATAAAGCGAAGATACAGGAATCTTTACACATATATTATTCATAGCACCACCCCACTTACTTTACAGGCGGCTTACTGTCTAGCGGCTGGATAGCTACAACCTTGAGTTTCTGCACTCCTTTATTGTCTACTATGTCAATAAACATCTGATAAGGCTTGAACAACTCACACTTTGTTATTAAGTCAGCATTGACACCACAAGTTACATGGAATGTTTTAATACCATTTGTAAGCATTACAGTATAATACTCTGTAACCTCACCTGTCTGCTTGTTAGCAATCTGACCTTTGTTTTCTGCACACTTGAAGAATTTACCCTGAAACAGGTATGACACGTTAGAATTAACCATAAAAAAAACCTCTCTTTCGTATAAAAAATAGTTTATAGTTTATATACAAGAAAGGTATCAACCGTTACATTATTGAGTTTTACCACTACTCTCTCACCGAACGTACGGGGAAATTTATTAGCGAAAAACAGAGAGTTTAACGAATAGAAACATATAGACTAAAATACATTCCAACTGCACTTCTTTCACTGATTCTTACGACTCTCTAAGCAAAAATCTAAACAGAAAACGCATATAGAATCTATCATTTAATAGAATCTATATGCGTTGATCAAGAACATCTAATTCCTTGTTTAATTGAGATCAGTCACTTCATAATATGGTATTACCAGGTTGGTTCCGGCTACTATCGATGAATCGTTGTTCAGATTGTTGATCGAGACAACTTCATCGATATAATCCTGGGTTGATGTATATTCATCAGTCATATACTTCTGGGCTATATCCCAAAGTGAATCGCCAGACTCAACGGATATACATGTGTAATACTTGGTGCTGGCATTGGTGGCATCAGCTTCGGATGCATCCATGTGTGTGATCGAAACATATAATACTGCTACTATGATTATGGCTACAATTATTGTCACCTTTTTATTGCTAATGAAATTAAATAATCTATTCATCTCTATCCCTCCTGAACGTATGTTTGTTACTATGTTCGTATTATATCGAACAGATGTTTTGTTGTCAAGTGGTTTTCGAACACTTGTACGGCTGCAGTTCGTATTGTAACTCTGAATCCTTAATACTCCTATATTATGCACTATCAAGTGTCCATTTTTATTCCCACGAAAGAATAGATCCGGTCAAGAATATTCAAAACAAAGCAAAATTAAAACAGAACATTCGTTTGCAATATCAGAACATATGTGCTATCATATTTTGTATATAACAGATTATGTTAAATAGAATTTATTTGTGGAGGTTCAATATACATGGGAAAAGGAAAGATATCTGATAAACAGACAGAGATTTTGGAATATATCAAGGAAGAACAGCTTAAGAAGGGCTATCCACCTTCAGTAAGAGAGATCTGCAAGGCTGTTGGACTCAAGTCTACATCATCAGTACATGCTCATCTCGCATCTCTTGAGGAGAACGGATATATAAGGCGTGATCCAACAAAACCAAGGGCTATAGAGATAATAGATGATGATTTTGCATTGTCAAGGCGTGAGGTTATTAATATACCTGTTGTTGGACAGGTTGCAGCGGGACTTCCTATCCTTGCCACACAGAATATTATGGATTATTTTCCTATTCCACCGGAATATTTACATAACACCAATAATCAGACATTCATGCTTCGCGTTAAGGGCGAAAGTATGATCAACATCGGAATCAACGATGGTGATCTCCTTATTGTTGAACAATGCTCTTCTGCTTCCAATCGTGATATTGTGGTTGCACTTATCGATGACGGGGCTACAGTAAAGAGATATTTTAAGGAGAATGGTCATATAAGACTTCAGCCGGAGAATGATTATATGGATCCAATTATCGTAGATCACTGCGATATACTCGGAAAGGTTATCGGATTATTTAGGCAGATGTAATTACAATATAATATAATAAATTCATTAAGAAAGAGATCCCCAGGTCAACATACGTCAGCAACATTTACGTATATGACCTGGGGATCAATTTATGTCATATTTTTTAAGAGGGGGCTTATTAAAAGTAAATTAACTTCAAAATAGTTAATTTATATCAACTTGTTAATTACATTATACCAATTAATTAGCTTATTTCAAGCCTAAACTCAACAAAAATAGGCTAAAAAACCATAAAAACAGTTTTTTAGCCTATTAGCTTAATGTGTATTTAGCCTATTTTTAAGTAATCACATTTTAGTATATGTGCTTATCAGCATTCTGTTCTGCTATCTGTTTGAATTCCTTGAAATGAGCCTGGAATAATAATACCACCTTTGGATCAAACTGTTTACCACTCTGGCTTACTATCTCGGTATAAGCCTCCTCCATAGACCAGCCTTTCTTGTAGTATCTTGCTGATGTAAGGGCATCGAATACATCACATACAGCCATAAGCCTGCTGATATATGCGATCTCTTCTCCCTTCATATGCAGATATCCAGAGCCATCCCACTTCTCATGATGTTCCTTGGCAATCGTTCTTGCAATCTGAAGGATCTGTCCCGGACATTTTGAGAGAAGTGCGTCGCCATATAATACATGACTCTTCATAATGGCGAACTCCTCATCTGTAAGACGGGAAGGTTTGTTGAGTATTTCTTCGCTGATCATCAGTTTGCCGATATCGTGCATCATGGCTGCGGTTGAAAGCATGTCAACATAATCGTCATCAAAACCGGATGCCTTTCCAAGAACCTCCATGTATTTTGCAACTCTCTTGATGTGCTCACCTGTTGATTTTGACTTGCTCTCTGAGAGCTCGGCAAACGCATATATGAGTTCCTTCTGATTAGTTTTGACCTCTTCAGCATGGTCTATAACATTATTGAGCATTGTTGAGTTTCTTGATACTATGAAATATGATACAAATGACATGATAAAAATGGCTATAACACATGGCGCTATGACCAGTATCATATTGTCAGCAAAATCATCATGTGCGGGTGGAATAACAAGATCACATAATCTGTAATTGACTATATCTGCAGCGAATACACCGACTGTAGATAAAAGCGCAGTATAGAGAACCATTGTCTTGTTATAATAAAGGGAAGCTACAAGCATAGGAAATATCCAGACGATCATAGCTGTGTACGATAAAGTTGTATTGAGTATGGAGCATATGAGTACAGCCAATGCAATTACCACATATTTTATACATTTGCCCTCATTGTTCTTAAGTAGATCAATAAAAATCGTAGGTATAAGGGTCAGAATACAGCATACTCCCATGCAGGAACACAGGAGCACTATATTGCACTGCCCTCCAATATATGTAAATACCCAGTATAAAAGTATCAATATAGCAAAAAGCCTCATACATTTGGAGGCAATATGATTGATCTTGATATAATTGTCGCTTAATAGCCTGTTACTCTCCATGTTTTAATCCCCAAATTCTTACTTGCAACCCAATCTTATTTTAAACTGAATATCTTATATGCTGTCCAGAGATACAATATCTCCGTCACTCCATATCTTCTCTATGTTGTAGAATCTTCTTGATTCTTCAGAAAATATATGGATTATTATATCATAATAATCCAGCAAAATCCATCCACCTTCAGAATATCCCTCCACTCCCTTGTGGGAATATCCAGCTTCGTGCATATTGTCCTCAACATTATCGCTGAGTGCCTGAACCTGTTTTTTATTTGTTCCGTCAGCTATCACTATATAATCACATAAGGTTGAAATTCTGCTTATGTCTATGATCTTAATGTCAAATGCTTTTTTATCCTCAAGAGCAGCACATGCTATCTTGAGCATCTCTCTGGAATCTGCCATATTAGTCCTCACTGTTCAATGATGTATAATATTTATATGTCCGGACAGACATTTCGTCCGTGTCTCCACAGCTGCCACTGTCCAGATAAGTTAAAGTATTCTTTAATATGTGGGCCACCGAAGCGTCAATATCGGAGAATGCCTCATTTCTTATTTCATCTATCTCCGGCAAAGGCTTACGGTTCGGCTCTATATAGTCAGCCACAAAAACAATCTTTTCCAGAAGCGACATAGCCGGTCTTCCAGTTGTATGGAATTCTATAGCCGATCGGATGTCCTCATCGTCAACTCCGTATTTTTCTCTTGCGTAATATGCTCCCAGCTTTGCGTGTAAAAGCTCAGGGTTAGCAAATTCGACCTGGCTTATTGGAAGTCCGTGTTTTTTGCATCTTGCTATCTTCTCGTCTGCAGGCAGACATTTGGCGCAGTCATGTAGAAGTCCGGCAGTCAAAGCTTTGTTCACATCTGCTCCGTGAACCATGGCCAGGCAGCCTGATACATATTCCACACCAAGTGAATGTTCAAATCTTTTCTTTGTGAGCTTGTTTTCAAGGCGCTCACGCATCTCAAATCTGTTCATCTTATCTCCTATCTGTTGCAAATGTTCAAGTATAAGTAATATTCAATATATGTTGTTATACCTGCCAGATCAAACGTGATATAGACCATTGTCCCTGATATATGTTATCACGCTGTCGGGAACCATATCCCTGATATCTTCTCCTGACCGCACAGCAGCTCTTATATCACTTGAGGATATATCGTGCTGGTGGATGTACTCCCGGCGGATATCAGAAGCCGGAAACAGGCTTTGCAGGCTTGCTATCTTGTCGTTGATCATATCCTCAGGAGCTCCACTTCTTGTTGTGACAAGCAGCGTTGCATGCCTTGATATGATGTCAGGTCTGTGCCAGTGGTCAAAATACATAATGGAATCCCCGCCCATGATAAAATACCAGTGAACGTCAGGATATAACTCATGAAGGGCCTCAAGCGTATCTGAGGTGTATGTGATCCCGGGACGTCTGAGCTCAAAATCAGAATACTCCAACCCTTTTATGCCATCTATGGCAAGTTTTATCATGTTGACCCGGTGATCTGTTGTAACTTCGTTGGAAATATCTTTATAACCAGGCTTATTGTTGGGCATCACAAGCACTTTATCCAGTCTAAACTGTTCCAGTGCCTGTATGCCAAGCTCTATATGTCCATAGTGTATAGGATTGAATGTTCCGCCGAGTATACCTACATGTCCTGCTTTTTGTGCCAGCATGGCTTATTCCCCCCTATGGAAGTTCGATTTTCTTATGTTCCTTTGACTCCTTGTACAGAACGATCTTTCTGCCGATCACCTGAACTACCTGTGAGTGGGTTCTCTCACCGAGCATAGCTGCTATCTCACGAGGATCGTCAAGACAGTTCTTGAGAACAGAGATCTTGATTAGTTCTCTCGCCTCAAGAGCCTCTGCAACAGATTCTGTGAACTCAGGTGTGAGTGATGATTTGCCTATGTTGAGTATAGGCTGGATGGTCTGTGCCAGCCCCTTTAAATATGCTCTCTGTTTGCTATTCATACGTGTTTATTCCTTTACTTATAATAATCAAATTCAAGGAAATACATTCTTACAGTATCTCCGTCTACACAGCCAAGCTCCTCAAGCTGTGCAAGTATTCCATTGTCTCTGAGGAACTTCTGGAAGAAATCAAAGCCCTTCTCAGATTCAAGGTTCGTATATCCGAGCATCTTCTCGATTCGTGGACCCTCGACGATATATACACCCTCCTCCTCGTCTGACTTTCTGACTTCAAATGGAAGCTCAGGATCATCCTGCATGGACAGATCTATCTCAGGTTCAAATTCGATGATCTCCCTTGGAGACTGCTTTACAAGGTCATTGACATACCAGAGAAGTTCATTGATACCCTTTCCTGATACTGCAGATATAGGGAATATCTTATACCCTTCATCCTCCGGGAATTCCTCCTTAAGCATCTCTATGACAGTCTCATAGCCCATATCATCCAGAAGATCGACCTTGTTGGCTGCTATAACCTGTGGACGGTTCTCGATGTCTTTATTGTACTTCTTGAGCTCTTCATTGATTACGTGGATATCATTGATCGGATCTCTTCCATCCACCGAGGCTGCATCCACGATGTGGATTATAACCTTTGTACGCTCTATATGTCTTAAGAACTGAAGTCCAAGACCTGTTCCTTCTGACGCACCTTCAATTATGCCTGGAATGTCTGCGATCACGAAGCCGTTCTTATCCCCGAGATCCACCACACCCAGGTTCGGAACTAAAGTGGTAAAATGATATGCCGCGATCTTAGGACGGGCATTCGTAACTCTTGCAAGGAAGGTTGATTTACCTACACTTGGGTATCCGACAAGTCCTACGTCAGCTATACACTTGAGTTCAAGATCTACTGTAAGCTCCTTGGCTGGCTGACCAGGCTGTGCATACTTTGGCGCCTGCATGGTCGAAGTTACATATGTTCTGTTGCCACGGCCACCACGGCCTCCTTTAAGGAAAACAACAGGTTCCTTCTTGTAGGCCATATCGAGAATAACCTTACCTGTCTCTGAATCTTTGACAACAGTTCCAGGTGGAACCTTGAGCACGATATCGGCACCATTGCTGCCATGGCAGTTCTTCTTGCCGCCCTCTTCACCGTCTCCGGCTTTGTATTTTGTCACATGTCTATAGTTAGTGAGCGTGTTCATTCCCTCGTCGACAACAAAGATAACGTCACCGCCATTACCTCCGTCACCGCCGTCAGGACCGCCGTTTGGAACATATTTCTCTCTTCTGAAGGATACATGTCCGTCACCGCCCTTGCCTGATCTCACATATATTCTGGCTCTATCGGCAAACATAATATACCGCCTTTCTATGTCAGATATTCTATACCGAATATTCAATGTCTAAACTACCTGTGTCAAGTTCTGCAGATACATCTGCACACTATTTCATAGTATACCCCATATCTGCACTTTTGTCTGTAAAAAAAGACTGGAATAATAATAATTACTCCAGTCTCTTGATAGTATTACTTATATATATCCAATATTACTCGTTAACTACTGGATAGATAGAAACCTGCTTCTTGTCTCTACCCTTTCTCTCAAATCTAACGATACCATCAGCTGTAGCGAACAGTGTGTCATCTCCGCCGATACCAACGTTAAGACCTGGATGAATCTTTGTTCCACGCTGTCTGTAAAGGATGTTACCAGCCTTTACGAACTGACCGTCAGCTCTCTTAGCGCCAAGTCTCTTGGACTCTGAGTCTCTGCCGTTCTTTGTAGAACCTACACCTTTCTTATGAGCGAAAAACTGAAGTTCCATCTTCATCATGTCAATTACACCTCCTTAAAGGTCATACAAATATAATCGCCATAGGATTCTTCGATTCCGGATATACCGATCACAAGCGCCTGCATCAAAGTCTGTGCCTTGATATCCGGCTTCTCTGTGAATATGAAATCCATATGTCCGCTCTCCTGATCGCAGTCAAGTGTGAAATTCACATCTGAAAGCTTCTCAACAGAGTTCAGGATGGTTATCGTGATCGCTGAAACTGCGCTACAGACGATATCTTGTCCAGGATCATCATATTCCGCATGTCCATCTGTCTTAAATCCTATATATTCCGAATTGCTGTTCTGATAAATAACTACATCAATCATGTCTTATAATCGATACAATCAATACCAATTAAGCGTTGATCTTCTTGATCTCAACCTTAGTATATGACTGTCTGTGACCATTCTTCTTGTGATAGCCAGTCTTTCTCTTGTACTTGTAAACAATAACTTTCTTAGACTTGCCTTCACCAACTACTGATGCTGTTACAGATGCATTAGCAACTGCATCTCCACACTTAACGTCTGAATCAGTGCTTACTAAGATAACATCATCAAATGTTACTTCGCTTCCAGCCTCTGCTGCGAGCTTCTCAACCTTGATCACGTCTCCTTCAGCTACCTTGTACTGCTTACCGCCTGTTGCTATAATTGCGTACATGGTTAATACCTCCTTAATCAAACTCGCCAGTTTTGGTGGTGTCTGTTGACACACTTATACCTAACTGTGCGGCATACTCATATAATCTACCATTGAGATGATTATTTGTCAATAATTTTCTGATATATTTTTACAATATTTTTTGATTTATTTTCATCAAAGCTTAACCATTTCGTGAAGCGGTCTCTTTAACTTCTTTCTGGTCAGCTCTATAAGTCCAAGCTTGGTGATATCTACGAATTTGGCTGGTACAGGATCGTCTGCCAGCTCTCTTATCAGGGTATCACGTATCCTGAGGATATCATCGGGATTCTTCATGTTTATAAAGTCTATGACTACTATCCCTGACAGATTGCGGAGTCTTAACTGACGGCAGGTTTCGATGGCAGCCTCGGTGTTAACCTTCAGCATGTGCTGTTCCATATCTCTGCCTGATATAGCCTTGCCTGTATTCACATCCACAACTACCATGGCCTCAGTCTGCTGGATTATAAGGTAGGCACCTGACTTAAGCCATACTCTCTCCTTTAGAGCTCCCTCCACTTCTTTATTGAGATTGTAGATTGCCGTAAGCGGACATTCCGTATCGGTATGAAGCGTTAAGTCTATTGTTCCAGGCTGTTTTTTCTCTATGTAATCCTCAAATACGTGGAATATTTCTTCATCATCGGTTACCAGTGAATCTAGCTTATTACTTCCCATGAAAGTTATGTTTTCTATATATTCCGGTGGATTCCGGTACAGACAGGAAAAGCATTTTCTGGTTGCTGCGGCCTTCAGGATCTGCGTGAGACGACCGCCCAGCTCATTCAGTTCACGTTTTATGAGTTCAGGGTCCGCATCCACAGCATTTGTCCTAATGATACAACCTATACCCGCCGGGAGGGTATTTCGCGCGATGTCCTTAAGCTCGTCCCGGAGCTTTCTGCTGCTTATCTTGTTCGATACACCGATCTGTTCCCCGGTGTGGACCACACAGTAATCCCCGCGGAGGGTGAGCTCCGATGAACCAACAGGGTTCTTGGTCTTGACTGCGTCACGGCTGATCTGAACGACTATCTCATCGCCGATCCTGAGCTTTGTGTGCTCCCTGCCATCGGCGTATATAATATCATTGTCATCCAGACTGTAGTAGCAGGGAAGTCTGTCACCGTAATCCACGAAGCAGGCATTTATATTGTTTACGATGTTGGACACCTTGCCCACATAGATATTGCCGAGGACTGTACTGCCCTCTGACAGGTTAAGATCTGTGACTTTGCCATCCTGTATAACAGCCTGTAATATTTTATTGTCGTAGTGTGTAACTACCAGCTTTCTCATGTGATATTCCCCTTATAATCTTTCAAATATACGGTCAGGCAGACTCTTAGAATGGTGAACCGGCCTTGTATAGAGGTATTATATTGCCATCAGGGCCATCCATGTACGTCTCCAGTCTGTGAATATGATAATGGAACTGGTTGTGACTGACACCCGCATACGCGCAGAGAGCCTGCATGACGAGCTCCGGCTTGAGGTTGTATTCACTTCCGGTTGACAGCAGCATATATATCTGATCGTCCCTCAGCTCGCAGGTCATGATACCAGGTTTTATATTCTCCTCGCGTTCGCTCTTCTTTGTTTTTTTCAGAATGACGATCTGATCCTGCGACATGAAGGATTCCACACTGTCCAGTATATTATGCCGTTCTTCAGTTCCTGCTTTGTCAAGGAATGAGATGACATAGTCCGATGCTGACACAACTGACATGGAGTTCTTTGCATCATCTGGAAGAAGTACACACTCAGTGACATTCATCTCATCAACCGATACGGCATTCAATGCGTCGATCATCTCTCTGGATGTTGTAACGGATTCAAATTCTCCGTCAAAGTATTCGCCATCAGAAGTGATCCCCATGGCCAGCGGAGCGGCAAACGAGATGATCTGGTGAGGCGAATATCCCTTGGAATAGCTCACATCCAGACCGGCACGTCTTATCTCCTTCTGGAAATATCTCATAACGTCAAGGTGTCCTATAAATCTGAGGTTACCGAGCTTGGAGTATTTAATTCTTATTTTCAAAACATACACCTCCTCCAAATCTTGCGGCACCACAGCCGGAACACTGCTGTCTGCAGTTAGGGGTTACCTTTTCGTTCTGGGCGTTCTCCCACTCTCTCTCAAGGAACTTTCTTGTGACTCCTATATCAATGAAATCCCACGGAAGTATCTCATCAACACTTCTGTCCCTGTATGTGTAGAAATCTATATCCAGACCGTGCTTTGCCATGGCGTTGTCCCAGTTTTCTTTTTTGAAGAACTCTGTCCATGCGTCAAATATCTGACCGGCCTTATAGACATCATATATTACATCGCAGAGCTTCCTGTCGCCTCGAGCAAGCAGTCCCTCAAGTATGGTGATATCTGCTTCGTGGTACTGGAACTTAAGACTCTTATGGTTCTTCTCTGCGCGGAATCTGTCCTTCACAAAGTATGCACGCTTGACAAATTCCTCAGGCCTTATCATCGGAGCCCACTGGAACGGAGTAAATGGCTTTGGCACAAAATATGATGCCGATGCGGTGACCATGACACGTCCATTTCGTTCTTCTCTTGGGATATTTGCAAAGAAAAGCTCAGTGATCTCCTCCGACAGGTCTGCAATCCCGGCAATATCGTCATATGTCTCAGTAGGAAGGCCCATCATGAAGTACAGCTTCACCTTATCCCAGCCGCCTTTGAAGGCCTTCAGGGCACCATCCATTATGTTCTCCTTTGTGAGACCCTTGTTTATAACATTTCTGAGTCTCTGCGTTCCTGCCTCAGGGGCAAATGTAAGTGAACTCTTCTTCACATCCTGGATCTTGCTCATGACATCCAGAGAAAAGGCGTCTATACGGAGCGATGGCAGAGAGATATTTACATGCTCATTGTCCATCTTCTCGATCAGGCAGTCTGTGAGCTCCGGAAGCTCCTCGTAATCACTCGACGACAGACTGCTGAAGGTTATCTCCTCGTGTCCTGTACTTGCCAGCATTTTCTCAGCATAGCCCTTTAACAGATTGACATCCTTAGGTCTGGTTGGTCTGTATATCATTCCAGCCTGGCAGAATCTGCAGCCTCTTATACATCCGCGCATGATCTCAAGAACAACTCTGTCCTGAGTGAGCTTCATGAATGACACAACAGGCTTCTCTGGGTATGAGACTTTGCTGTGATCCATGACGACCGTCTTGGTTATCGTGGCAGGCACATCTTCAAATCTAGGAGCAAATGAAGCTATCGTGCCATCTTCCTTGTATGTGACTTCATAGAGCTCAGGAACGTATAATCCCGGAATGTTGGACACCTTTATGAGAAATTCTTCCCTGGTCATATCAGAGTGCTTATACACCTTGTAAAGCTCCAGAAGTGCATCATATGATACTTCGCCCTCACCCATATAGAATATGTCAAAGAAGTCTGCTATAGGCTCAGGATTGTATGAGCATGGGCCTCCGCCTATAACAAGTGTGTCTCCCTTTTTTCTGTCTCTTGTACGGAGTGGGATTCCAGCCAGATCAAGCACCTGAAGAATATTGGTGTAACACATCTCGTACTGGAGTGTTATTCCAAGGAAATCAAAATCCTTTATAGGATCCTGGGATTCCAGCGCGAACAGAGGGATGTCATGTTCTCTCATCTCCGCGTCCAGATCAGGCCATGGCGAATAAACTCTTTCACACCATGTGTCCTCTCTCCTGTTGAACATATCGTACAGTATCTGAATTCCGAGATGGGACATACCTATCTCGTATACATCAGGAAAACACATGCAGAAACGCACATCAACCTTATCCTTGTCCTTCATAACACTGTTGTATTCTCCACCTATATATCTGGCGGGCTTTTCAACCTTCATCAGTATTTCATCCGGTAAAGCTAATCTTCTCATAAAATAATATCCTTAAATAATTTTCTTGTGATCATATTATCTGATTATCTCCAAATGGAAATATTCAATTACAGCAAAAGAGATGCGCACGGAATTTCCGTATTCAGTGCGCATCCTCTATATCTATATCGTATCAGGAACTGTGATCCTATACCGCATTATCCAATATTAGTTTTTGAAACTATGGATAGGGGCTGGAATACGTCCACCTCTGTTGACAAACTTATCACATGCAAATCTGTTGACAGGCATGATAGGTGCGTATCCGAGAAGTCCGCCAAATTCAGCCTGATCTCCAACTGTCTTACCGATAACAGGGATAAGTCTTACAGCGGTTGTCTTCTGGTTGATCATACCAAGAGCCATCTCATCAGCGATAATTCCTGATATGGTTGCAGGTGATGTATCACCAGGAATTGCTATCATATCAAGACCTACTGAACATACACATGTCATGGCCTCAAGTTTCTCAAGAGTTAATGCTCCTGCGGAAACTGCATCGATCATTCTCTGGTCCTCAGATACAGGGATGAATGCACCGGAGAGTCCTCCGACGTATGATGAAGCCATAACTCCACCCTTCTTAACCTGATCGTTGAGGAGCGCAAGTGCTGCTGTTGTACCAGGAGCTCCGGCGTATTCAAGACCGATCTCCTCGAGAATCTCACCTACACTGTCTCCGACTGCAGGAGTAGGGGCAAGTGACAGGTCAACTATACCAAATGGTACGCCGAGCATCTTGGATGCCTCTTTTGCAACGAGCTGTCCAACTCTGGTTACCTTGAAAGCTGTCTTCTTGATGGTCTCGCAGAGTTCCTCAAAGTTTTCTCCTCTTACCTTCTCAAGGGCTTTCTTTACAACACCAGGGCCGCTGACTCCGACATTGATGACACAGTCTCCCTCGGTAACACCGTGGAATGCACCGGCCATAAATGGGTTGTCATCAGGTGCGTTACAGAATACTACAAGCTTTGCACAACCGATGGAATCTGCTTCCTTGGTGAGCTCGGCAGTGTCTTTGATCATCTCTCCGAGAATCTTGACTGCATCCATATCTATACCGGTTTTGGTTGAACCTACATTTATGGAGCTGCACACCTTTCCTGTGCTTGAGAGTGCTTCAGGAATTGAACGGATAAGAAGCTCATCAGCAGGAGTCATGCCCTTATTTACAAGCGCTGAATATCCTCCGATGAAGTTGACTCCTATGGTGTCTGCAGCCTTGTCAAGAGCCTTTGCTATCTTTACAAAATCTCCGGTGGTCTTACATACGGAACCACCAACCAGTGCTATAGGTGTTACAGAAACTCTCTTGTTGACGATTGGTATACCATATCTTCTTGATATCTCCTGGCCTGTTGATACAAGATCCTTGGCATATGTTGTTATTTTGTTATATATCTTTGTACATGTATCATCCACATCTGTGCCTACACAATCCAAAAGACTGATTCCCATTGTGATGGTACGAACATCCAGATTCATGTCTGAGATCATCTTATTGGTCTCGATTACTTCATTTATGCTAATCATGTATATCCTCTTTTCTGTCTGTCAGACTGTATATTATTAGATTCTGTGCATTGTCTCAAAGATCTTCTCGTGCTGTACCTTTATCTGTACTCCAATCTCTTCTCCGATCTGTCCAAGCTCCGATGCGATGAGCTCTGTTGATTTGGATGACTCCTGTGTATCAACCACCATCATCATGTTGAAGTACCCTGCAACTATAGTCTGTGATATGTCAAGTATATTGATCTGGTTGTTTGCCAGATATACACATACCTTAGCTGTGATTCCCACGCTGTCCTTACCTACTACAGTTATGATTCTCTTTTTCATTTCATTTATCCTCCTTGTTGATGATGGAGCCTGTACATACAGAACCCATCTTTATTCACTCCTAAAAATCAGCCTATGCCTCTATGGCAGCCATAGGCATGTCTCTTCTGGCTACTGCCAGCCCAAATTCCCTTACATCGTTGGCGTATGAATTGTTTTCAAGCTCCAGCTTGACTGTCTCGTATGCCAACTCTTCAAAATTGTTCTCCTTGCTCAGATGTCCCAGAAGGATACCCTTCACATGGTCATTCAGAAGTCTGTATATGAGCTGCCCTGACAATTCGTTGGACAGATGACCATAGTTGCCAAGGATTCGTCTCTTGAGATAATAAGGATATGGTCCCGCCTCAAGCATTCTGACATCATGATTGGCCTCAACTACCATTATATCTGAGTTGTCAAGCTTATCTACAATATAATCATTATAATTGCCCATATCAGTCGCTATGGACACTTTTTTGCCATCTCCATACAGGCTGTAGCATACCGGATCCGCTGCGTCATGCCAGATGGATGACGGATCAACGGTTATATCCTTTATCAGTATCTTTTCATCAGGACGGATCTCATGAAACAGTCCCTCATCGATACTGCCAAGGGAGGTCATCTTCTTCATCTCAGCTATGGTTCCTGCAGTGGCATATATAGGAACACCGTGCTTTCTTGCCAGAACACCTATGCCCTTCACATGATCTATATGCTCATGCGTTACAAGAACACCATCGAGATCAGACGGCTTTATTCCCTCATCCTTAAGGGCGTTTTCAACCCTCTTGCAGCTTATGCCTACATCCACAAGAAGATGGGTATCGCTATTGCCGACGTAATAGCAGTTACCGCTGCTACCGCTTGCTATACTTAGTAATTTCATAATCTACTCTTCTGTTGTAATTTATTTGTACCATGTGACTGTGCGGTCCATGGTCTGAGATCCATATGACTGTAATATCTTCTGTCAAAGCCCTCAAGCTCACCGAGATTCACAGCAGTCAGGGTCTCTTTAAACGCATATATTCTATCAATAAAACTCTTATCAATCAAGCACTTATGTGCTCCGTGCAGGGATGTATTTCCTGCAAATTCTGATTTCCCCTGAAAACTGTCCGGAAAAAGTCCAAGGCTTACCGCACTTGATATATTAAGACTGCACCCGAAGCCTCCTGCCAGATATACACGTGATACGTCCTCTGCCGTTATCCCCGCCATATCCATGAGGGATTCTATCCCTGCACATATGGCTGCCTTTGCAAGGAGAAAGCTTCTGATCATATCCATGTCAATTGTCACTCCACCCGCAAGTCTGTAGCCTCCGTCTATATACTGATCAACCAGGACTCCATCGTCATTCACTATGTGTAGCAAATTAAGTCTGTTCAGCAGATCAAAGGCTGTGGTTGGAGCTGCAACACCTCTCCTCAGCATTCCCTCAAATGCCGGACCACATGCACATGAGGTGGCATAACCGATGCCCTGCTTTGCAAGTATGAGTTCTCCGTTTGTTCCGAGATCTGCAAACAACTGATATTTGTCAGACCTGTCAATGTTACAGACGACTGCACCGCACAATGCGTCAGCTCCAACAAATGCGCTGAGGTTAGGAAGACATGTGACTTCCGCACTGCAAAATCTTTCATCATCAAAGAAATCCTTCCCTGATACTGTTATACTGTCAGGATTCCTGATCTCAAATGGTGCATGCCCGAGATTGTCCAGAAGCAGCCGCTCCAGTATTGCATTCATGGTGGTGTTTCCGGAAATAATTATCCTTGATATATCTGCAGGGGCATCCCCCATTCCGGCCAACTCTGAGGAAATCCTTGTGACTACTGAGCTTCTGAGCTTTGTCAGTCCATCTTCTGTGGAGCCTGTTCGGATCCTTGATATGACATCGCTGCCATATTCAATTTGCGGATTCATAAATCCACATCTGTCCGTGACACTTCCATCAGACATATCTATCTGTTCTATGGCGATGGTGGTGGTGCCTAAATCTATAGCTATGCCTATACCACGACCATCGCCATTATATACGTTGTTGGATTCATCAGCACCCTTGTACGAAGCAAGGACTGACATGTTATCCTCACCTATGGTTATCTGTATGTTATCAGTGATAGTGTAGGTACAGCTTTTTACCGTGCCCGCACCTTTTACATCCACCAGACATCTCTGACACCTTCCAAGACCTCCGCAGTTTCCACTGAACACATATCCGGCGCTGCACAGCACCTTGAACAGATTGTCACCGCGTCTGCAGGCGATTATTTTGTTGTCATTTACGGTTAAAGTGAGTTCATTGTTAATCATCGATATCAACTACAATTAATTGTATATTCCCTTTGTCATGACTTCCTTTGGCTTGTAGCCCTTATCAGCAAGTGTGTTGATGATGAGCTGCTTGTGCTCAGGGCCAAATGCCTCCATAGTGATAACAAGCTCAACTGCTGAATTCCTGTTGATGGATACGAACTGGTTGTGCTCAAGCTTGATAACATTTCCCTGGAGATCAGCGATAACCTTTGAAATGTTCATGAGTGCACCCGGCTTGTCAGGAAGAAGTGTTGAAACTGTGAAGATCCTGCTTCTTGCGATAAGTCCGTGCTGTACAAGTGAGGCAAATGTTATCATATCCATATTGCCGCCCGACAGTATGCTTACGACCTTGGCACCCTTTACATCGAGATGCTTAAGTGCTGCCACTGTGAGAAGGCCTGAATTCTCAACAAGAAGCTTGTGGTTCTCAAGCATATCGAGGAATGAAACGATGAGTTCGTTATCCTCTACAGTTATAATATCATCTATGTTCTTCTGTATATATGGGAAAATCTTGCTTCCCGGTGTCTTTACTGCAGTTCCATCTGCAATGGTGTCGACATATGGAAGTGTTGTAACCTTCTTGTTCTTCAGTGAGACCTGCATACAGTTTGCTCCGGCAGGCTCAACACCTATGACCTTGATGTTCGGATTCATCATCTTGGCAAGTGTGGACACACCTGTTGCCAGACCGCCACCTCCGATAGGAACAAGGATATAGTCAACGAAAGGAAGCTCCTTTATGATCTCCATCGCAACCGAGCCCTGTCCTGTGGCAACATCGAGATCATCGAACGGATGAATGAATGTATAACCCTTGTCCTCTGCAAGCTCAAGAGCGTATGCACATGATTCATCATATACGTCTCCATACAGTATAACCTCTGCGCCGTATGCCTTAGTTCTGTTAACCTTGATGAGAGGTGTAGATGAAGGCATAACGATGGTCGCCTTTACTCCATATGCTTTTGCAGCATATGCCACACCCTGGGCATGATTTCCAGCCGAAGCTGTTATCAGTCCCTTCTGTCTCTCTTCATCTGAAAGAGTGCTTATCTTGTAATATGCACCCCTGATCTTGTATGCACCGGTCTTCTGAAGGTTCTCAGGTTTGAAGTATACCTTGTTGCCTGTTATCTCACTGAAATAGTCACTGTATATGAGCTTTGTAGGGAGAACCACCTTCTGTACAATGTCGTAGGCCTCCTCAAATTTCGCAAGTGTCAGTTTGTCTGTTGTGTTCTGTTCTGCCATTTGTTAATGTCTCCTTATGTAAAAATCCTTTTGAAAATCATATATGGTTGTGCACAGATATAAGTACATTGGCATACATACATATGATCATTATATATGCCGTAGTATTACATGTCATCGCCGATGAGCATATCGATCTCGGATCTGTCCTCGTCAAAATCTGCGAACAATGCGTTGACATATTCCTGAGGGTCAAATCTCTGGAGATCACCGATCTTCTCACCAACTCCGATAAACTTGACCGGTACGTCAAGCTCTGCCTGGATCGCTATCGCAATACCACCCTTGGCAGTTCCGTCAAGCTTGGTGATAACTATACCGTCAAGCTCAGTTACATTGCTGAACTGTCTTGCTTGTTCAAGGGCATTCTGACCTGTTGTTCCGTCCAGAACTATGAGCGCCTCAACATTAGCCTCCGGATAATCCCTTGTGATGATCCTTCTCATCTTTGCAAGCTCGTCCATGAGATTCTTCTTGTTGTGAAGTCTTCCCGCTGTATCAACGAGAAGGATATCCGTATCTCTTGCCTTGGCGGCAGCCACTGCGTCGTATACAACTGCAGCGGGATCAGCGCCCTCATTGTGTGAAATTATATCAACCTGTGCCCTGTCAGCCCAGGTCTTTAACTGATCTATGGCGGCAGCTCTGAATGTATCGGCAGCAGCCATGAGAACCTTCTTGCCTCTCTGGCGGTATTGGGCAGCAAGCTTTCCTATGGTTGTTGTCTTGCCGACACCATTTACCCCGATGACCAGCACAACGGACTTCTTATTCTCGAAGTCGTACGCTGAATCGTCCACAGACATCTGGTTCTTGATTATATTGATCACAAGTTCCTTGCAGGCAGCAGGTTCTTTGATGTGTGAATCCTCAACCTTCTGCTTAAGTCCCTCTATAACCTTCTCAGTCGTCTCATATCCCATATCAGCCATGATAAATGTCTCTTCAAGATTCTCATAGAAATCATCATCTATATGGGATGCACCGAATACATCTGTAAAGCTTTCTACTATATTATCTCTTGTCTTTGCAAGACCAGCCTTAAGTCTCGCAAAAAATCCTTTTTTCTCTTTTTCCTCTGCCATGACATACCTCCTGTTTAATATCTTCTATTGTTATTTATCCAGATCGTTCTCAATAAGGTTGACTGATACGAGGGTAGATACACCCTTCTCCTGCATGGTTATACCGTACAGGATATCAGCAGCCTCCATGGTTCCTTTTCTGTGTGATATAACTATGAACTGCGTATCCTTTGTAAGCCTGTTGAGATACTGTGCAAATCTTCTTACATTCGAGTCGTCAAGAGCCGCCTCTATCTCGTCCAGCAGACAGAAAGGTGATGGCTTCAGACTCTGAATTGCAAATAACAGTGCTATGGCGGTGAGGGACTTCTCTCCACCTGACAACTGCATCATATTCTGGAGCTTCTTTCCAGGTGGCTGTGCTATGATCCTGATACCTGTTTCAAGAAGATCCTCGGTATCAACCAGCTCAAGTGCACCACGTCCACCACCGAACAGCTCCTTGAATACCTTGTCGAACATGACCTGTATCTCCTTGAACTTCTCGGCAAACTGCTCCTGCATTGATTTTTCAAGCTCCGCAATGATATTTACAAGGTTGGTCTCCGCACTGACTATATCGTCATGCTGTCCCTTGAGAAATTCGTATCTCTCAGAGACTTCCTTGTAGTCATCTATGGCATTGACGTTGACATCTCCAAGGGATTTGATCTTGGCCTTTACTGCAACGATCTCCTTCTTTAGTGCCGGCAGTTCAGGAAGATTATCGTCCTTGAGTTCCTGGGCACTGCTGTATGTAAGCTCATACTCCTCCCACATATAGTTGCTGAGTTCGTCTGCTTTCTCAGTGTTCTTCTCGATTATCGATGTGAGCTTGTATGAGTCCTTCTCGAGTCCTGCAATCTTTTCGGAAAGTTCTTCTCGTCTGGCAAAGAATTCCTTGTGGCTCTGCTGTAATTCCTCTCTCTTGACTGAGAATTCGTTTACCTTGTCCTCGTTGTCAGCGATACTTCCGGTTCTGCTTGCGATATCTGTCTTTATAGCAGCTATCCTGTCTTCCAGCTCTGTGATCTCACTGAATGATGACTCCACGCGGCTTGTAAAGCCCTCAAGTTCTTCCTTGTATTTTTCGATATCCATATTTATTCTTCGGATATTTTCTACAATGAAGTCCTCTTTCTGCTTGACGGAATTAAACTTAATCATAAGCTCAGATACCCTTGCGTTTGCAGCGGTGAGCTTATCCTTGTTCTCATGTCCCTGTCCCTCAAGTTCTTCCACTCTTGCCTCAGCTTCAAGCCTCATGGCTTCATGCTTTTTGTTGTTGTCGGCAAGAGAATTCTTATTGTTGTTTATCTCCGTTATCTGATTATTGAGCTCTGCTACCTCTTTCTCGATCGAGACAAATACTCTTTCAGATTCGGCAAGTTTTTCTTTGACCTGGTCAATACTCATGGTCAGAGTATTCTTTTTCAGATATGCCTGCTGCAGTTCGGAGTTGTATTTGTCTATATCCTGTCTGAGCTGATCTCTTGAAGTCTTAAGTTGTGCGTCGAGGGCCGCAGCCTTTGACGCTGTTGATTTCAGGTTATCGATCTGCTCCTTGAGTTCATCCAGCTCCCTCTTCCTTCCGAGAAGGTTACTGGAATTCCTGAATGCACCTCCGGTCATTGATCCGCCCGGATTTATCAGTTCTCCCTCTATGGTGACAAGTCTGAGCGACTGATTGTTCTTACGCGCTACTGCCAGGGCATTATCGATATTGTCGACAACTATGATCTTGCCTAAAAGGTTCTTTACCAGCGTGTTGAATTTGGAATCGACCTCAACAAGATCTGATGCAACTCCTATGACTCCTTTTTCCCTGAGCACATCATTTCTGACGGAACCGCGGTCTGTTATGGTGTTAAGCGGAAGAAATGTTGCACGTCCGAGTCTGTTGGTCTTCAGATATGAGATCATTCTCTTGGCAGTGGCATCGTCCTCAGTGACAATGTTCTGTATACTTCCGCCAAGGGCAGTCTCCACAGCGACCTCGTACTTCTGATTTACCGTGATTATGTCCGCAACAACGCCTATTATGCCCGGATTCCACTGCTTCTGTTCCATGACTCGTCTGATACTGTTGCCGTATCCGTCGTATCTCTCAGTTATATTTCTGAGAGCCTCCATCTTGGACTCTGTGGCCGAAAGCTTCTCGTTGGTGTTGTGGATCAGCTCACGGTTAGTTTTGTTTCTATTCTGATTCTGGGCAAGCTGATCGGTTGCACTGTCCAATCCCGCGAGAATGACCTTTGCTCCCGCCTCAAGTTCGGCAAGCTGTGATGACAGTGACTCATAGTCCTTCTTGTCCTCGGCATCGTCGCTCTTAAACTGCAGAAGTCTCTGGTTGAGCTGTGTCTTTCTAAAGTTGATATTCTCCAGCATGGCGTCATATCTTCCGACCTTTGCCTGGAGATTACCGCTCTCATGCATATATTCTATGATGTCAGCCTTGCAGCTCTCAATCTCCTGCTGGCAGGCCTCTATGTAGGAGGTCATGTCGGAGCTTTCCTTCTGGGCTGTTTTAAGTGCCTGTTCAACTTCTGAGATAGAGTCATCCAGTTCATCTTTCTGGGATGTGTAATCTGTGAGTTCTTTCTCGCCGGACTCGATCTGACTGTTGATTCGGTCTATCTGATCATGTATGTTCTGATCGTTCATTTTGAGTGTGATTATCTGCTGGTTGATAACATTTATCTCACCTTCAGCACGCTCTTTTGCAAGCCTGTTCTCATGAATCTCGTTTTTAGATGACTCAATTATGGAATTGAGCTGCTCTATAGCAGTCTCTATCTGGTCGTATTCTTCCTTTGTCTGTTCATACGCCTGCTTGCTCTCATCTATATCATCGTTTACGATAGTGAGCCTGTTCTGATCTTCCTCGAGAGCTGTTTTAAGTTTCTCTGTCTCGAGAAGGAATGCATTCACATCGAGTTTTTTTAATTCATTTTTAAATGCCAGGTATTTCCTTGCGGTCTCAGACTGCTCCTTGAGTGGTCCGACCTGTTTTTCAAGCTCCTTGAGAATGTCGTTGACACGGCTGAGATTGTCCCTCTCTGCTTCAAGTGATTTTTCCGCAGCAGCCTTGTTCTTCTTGAACTTTACGATTCCGGCAGCCTCGTCAAAAAGCTCTCGTCTCTCCTCAGGTTTACCATTGAGGATCTTCTCGATCTGGCCCTGTCCGATGATTGAATAACCCTCCTTACCGATACCAGTGTCAAAGAAGAGAGAATATACATCCTTCAGTCTGCTGACAGTACCGTTAATCAGATATTCAGACTCTCCTGATCTGTATACTCGTCTTGCAACTGTGACTTCATTATAATCTATAGGAAGGCTGTGATCGCTGTTGTCAAGAGTTATGGCAACATATGCGGAGCCCTGCGGCTTTCTGAGCTGTGTTCCCGAGAAAATGACATCCTCCATCTTGGAACCACGGAGACTCTTGGCACTCTGTTCACCCAGAACCCATCTCACTGCATCCGCTACATTGCTCTTACCCGAACCATTAGGTCCAACGATACAGGTTATTCCGTGATTGAATTTGAATACTATCTTGTTTGCAAATGACTTGAAGCCATTTACCTCTATACTCTTTAAATACATAAATTAATCCTGCTTTTTTCTTAATTGTAACAATGTTTTGTATGCAGCCATCTGTTCGGAGTTTTTTCTGTTTGAACCCTCACCTCTGGCTGTAGCCTGGCCATCTATCATGGCATCCGATACAAATATCTTGTTATGTTCAGGCCCCTTCTCCTCTATGAGCTCATACTTTAATTCTTTTCCATTCTTCTGGCAGAATTCCTGAAGGGTTGACTTTGCATCGTAGAACAATGATTTTGTCTCAACGTCATCCAGCAGGAACTGATGGACAAACTTCTTGGCGACATCCATTCCGCCATCAAGATACATCGCACCGAGAACGGATTCAAAGAGATCACACAGAATGGATTTCCTTGTTCTTCCGCCTGTCTGGGCTTCACCCTTGCTAAGAAGGACAAATTTGCCATATCCAAGACTCTCGGATATCTGTGAAAGAGTAAATTCGCATACGAGACTTGCCCTCAGCTTTGTGAGTTTTCCCTCCTCATATTCTCTCTTCTTGTGGAAGAGATAGTCACTCACAATATACTCAAGGATGGCATCCCCGAGAAACTCAAGTCTCTCATATGACTCAGTTTTATTAACCTTAAGCTCATTTGCAAATGACGTGTGTGTCAGAGCCGTTATCAGAAGTCTTATATCCTTGAATTCGTATCCTATTCTTTTTTCAAGCTCACCATAATCCTTCTTCATTATGCCTGCTCCTCACTCAGCTTATCAGCTATCTTGGCATTTACACCGGTCTCGCTGAAACTGATACACTGGAATATTGCACTTTTAACTTCTTCGTTATGTGAATTGCCGTGGATCTTGACAACAAGACCCTTGAGACCGAGGAGCGGTGCGCCACCCTTAGTCTTGGCATTAAATCTCTCCTTGAGCTCGCCGAGTGAACCTTTTATCAGTGCGCCTCCGATCTTGGATTTGAATGAGGACATGACCGCCTTCTTTATCTCTCCAAGAAGCATTTTTGCAAGCCCCTCATAAAGCTTTAATATTACATTTCCCACAAATGCTTCACAAACAATTACATCTGCAGCACCGTTTGGTATCTCACGAGCCTCTATACTTCCGATAAAGTTGATATCCTTACATTCCTTAAGAAGCGGGTATGTCTCCTTTACGAGAGCGTTGCCCTTCTCTTCCTCGTCGCCGATATTCACAATGGCTACTCTAGGTTTTTTGATCTTCTCTATGTTCTCCATATATACAGTGCCCATCTTAGCAAACTGAACAAGATGCTCAGGTCTTGCATCAACATTCGCACCACAGTCTATGAGCAGGGAGTATCCTTTTGTTGTTGGGATGAGAGGCGCAAGTGGTGATCTCTTAACACCTTTAGATCTTCCAACTATTAGCTGACCTCCTGCAAGTATGGCTCCTGAGCTTCCCGCAGATATTATCGCATCTGCATCACCGCTTTTCACCATATTCATTCCAACTGTAAGTGATGAGTCTTTCTTGCTTCTGATTGCCTGAACAGGTGCATCGTGACATGTGATCTCCTCAGTACAGTTCTTTATCTCTATCTTGGAGGTGTCATATGTGTATTTTGCAAGCTCACCCTTTATGACAGCCTCTTTTCCAGTGAGAATTATATGAGCCTTTGCCCCTTCGTTCACAGCTTCTACAGCACCTCTTATGATCCACTCCGGTGCATAATCTCCGCCCATAGCATCTACTACAATTCTTGTATCGCCCATATCAAAACTCTCCTATCTTACGTGTATTATGGGATATCCCACCATATAATTATTTTTAGGTGCAAACGCACAAGGTCATTATATATTTCTGAATTGTCAAAGTCAAATATTTCAGTACAAATATACAAACCGCTATGTATATATGTGCACGAAAAAAGACCTTCCTTATTATAAAAATAAGAAAGGTCTTGTTTATTCTACTACTCAAATACCGAGTGAGAACTGGAAATTACTCAGCAACTGAGATAATCTCTTTCTTGTTGTATGAACCGCAGTTCTTACAAACTCTGTGTGGAACCATTAACTCGCCACACTTGCTGCACTTAACTAATGCTGGTGCAGACATCTTCCAGTTAGCTCTTCTCTTATCTCTTCTAGCCTTTGAGCTCTTATTCTTTGGACAAATTGACATTATTCACACCTCCTCAATTCTTTAAGATGTCATTAAAAACTGATAATCTCGGATCAGGAACAAAATCATCACAGTTACATGTACCATGATTCAGATTCGTTCCACACACCTTACAGAGTCCCTTGCAGTCATCCCTGCACAGAATCTGTATTGGAACTAAACCCATCAGTTCCTTTTTCAACAGTGCGTCCATATCGATATTACAGTCTTCAAAATAGCTTAACTCATCTATCTCATCTACCTTATCAGAATCCAAAACGGAAGTATCAATAACTGTGTCGATATCTATATGGAAAGTTCTCTCAAACTCTTCCAGACATCTGTCACACACAAGCTCCATGACAACATCAGTGCTTCCGGTAACCTTGACTCTGTTCTTGCCGTCATTCGACAGATTCAGTTGAAAATCATCTGCCTGTCCAATCCGGTAGTCCATTCCCTTAAACTGGAAATTATCAAAGTCTACATGTACTTCAACGCTTTTAGTCAATCCCTCAGTGGATAAAATCTCAGATAAATCAATTAACATAATATCTCCTAAAAATCGCACATCTGCTATTATACATATACAGATATTTATTGTCAACAAAATATTGCAAAATTTTTATACAATTCCGTCAACAGAATCCTGTCGTTATACAGAAGACTTATTTTGTAACAAGCTCTACAGTCTCTCTTGCAATGGCAAGCTCTTCGTTTGTAGGAACTACCCATACCTGAACCTTTGAAGCGTCAGTGGAGATCTTCTGCTCTTCGCCGCGGATCTCGTTCTTAGTCTCATCTATATCGATACCCATGAATGAAAGATCCATTGTTGAAACTCTTCTTACATATGGATTGTTCTCTCCGATTCCTGCCGTAAACGCTATCGCATCAAGACCTCCCATTGCAGCTGCATATGCTCCAATATATTTCTTGACACTGTAGCAGAATACATCGAGAGCGAGCCGGCATCTGTCATTGCCTTCCTTCATACCAGCGTCAAGATCTCTGAAATCACTTGATACGCCCGAAAGTCCTGATACACCTGACTTCTTATTAAGAATAGTTGTTATCTCCTCAACGCTCTTGCCTTCTTTGCCGGCAATGAACTCAAGGATAGCAGGATCTATATCACCGCTTCTTGTTCCCATAGGAAGACCTGCAAGAGGTGTGAGTCCCATGGAAGTGTCCACTGACTTACCGCCGTCAACCGCAGTGATACTTGATCCGTTTCCAAGGTGACATACGATAAGCTTGGTATCTTTGATATCTTTGCCTATGAGCTCTGCCAGTCTCTTGGATACAAAGCTGTGGCTTGTTCCGTGGAAACCGTATCTTCTTATCTTATAATTCTCGTAATATTCGTAAGGTATTGCATATGTATATGCTTTATCAGGCATGGTCTGGTGGAATGCTGTATCAAATACCGCAACCATAGGAACACCCGGCATATGTGCCTGACATGCTCTGATTCCAATGAGGTTGGCAGGGTTGTGAAGTGGTGCAAGATCATTACACTCTTCTATGGCCGCCATTACTTCGTCTGTTATAACTACTGAATTCGCAAACTTCTCACCGCCGTGAACTATTCTGTGTCCAACAGCGTCGATCTCTGACAGTGAAGCGATAGCTCCCTTATCTGTATCAAGAAGAGCGTCAAGAACAAATTTTACAGCAGCATTGTGATCCGGCATAGCGGCATCCACTGTATATTTATCCTTACCCATGGTCTGATGTGTGAGCTTTCCGTCGATACCGATCCTCTCACACAGTCCTTTTGCTATAACAGCCTCTGTATCAGAATCAATAAGCTGATACTTCAGTGATGAACTACCACAATTAATTACAAGAACCTTCATTTCAATCCTCCTGCACAACTTATGTGTAAATAAATCATCTTTAAAAATTATCTTTTACTATCTCTCTTTTGGAGTTACCTTCATTCTGCCGTCCTCCTGAGCCTGAGCCTGGATAGCTGTTATGGCAACAACTCCAACTATATCGTCTGCAACACAGCCTCTTGACAGGTCGTTTACAGGCTTTGCAATACCCTGTGTAACAGGACCATATGCATCAGCCTTTGCGAGTCTCTGTACAAGCTTGTATCCGATGTTCGCTGCATCAAGATCAGGGAACACAAGAACATTCGCATGTCCTGCAACTTTGCTTCCAGGTGCCTTTGATGCTGCAACCTCAGGAACGAGTGCTGCATCTGACTGAAGCTCACCATCACACAGAAGGTCAGGGAACTCAGCGTTAACGATCTCTGTAGCTTCAATAACCTTGTCAACGTCAGGATGCTTTGCGCTTCCCTTTGTTGAATGTGACAGCATAGCCACAACAGGTGTCTCATCAACCAGAAGTTCAAATGACTTCGCTGACTGCTCTGCGATATCTGCAAGCTCTGACGCTGACGGGCTCTGATTGAGTCCTGCATCTGCAAATACAAATGTTCCATTGGCACCATACTGACAATCTGGAACTACAACCAGGAAGAATGCTGATACGATTCTTGTTCCCGGAGCAGTCTTCAGTGTCTGAAGTGCTGCACGGAGCACATCTGCTGATGCGTTGATCGCACCGGCAACCATACCGTCTGCATCATCCTGCTTAACCATCATACATCCAAAATATAATGGGTTTGTTAAAAGCAGTTCCTTGGCTCTTGCCTCGGTCATGCCCTTCTTTCTTCTCATCTCTACAAAAGCATCCACGTATTCATCAAATTTCTCATAATTCTTAGGGTCAACAAATGATGCTCCGCTGAGATCGATATCACCAGCTCTGCTCATGATATCTTCCTTGTCTCCAACCAGGATAATGTTCGCAATGCCCTCTGCCAATACCTTGCCGGCTGCCTCGATTGTTCTCATGTCTGATGTCTCAGGCAGTACGATCGTTTTCTTATTCTGTTTGGCTTTTTCTTTTAACTGATCAATAAACTTCATGTTTATTTCCCCCTTTGAAATAATGAAAACACACATAGTTAAAGTTTAACTCATTGCCCCATTATTCTCAATAGAAATAGCCAAAAAAATTGTCTTTTTATCCGTACAATCCGTGATAATAACTAAAAAATCTAACACTCAATTCCCATCGCCAGCTTAAGCTGGTTTCTCAATTTTTCTAAATTGCCTGAATTATCTATCTTTTTTGAACAATTTTCCTCATAATAGCTGTCAGGCTCCTGCGAAGCGATGACTTTTCTTGCTTTTTCATCGGTAAACCCGCGATAAGCGCACAAACGTTCAATTCGTTTTGAAACGTCTGCATAGACATACCACATCTCATCGCAGATGTCCAAATACCCATCCTGGATAAGCAGTGCAGCTTCAAGAACGTATAGTCTGCATCCTGACTTTTTCTGCTCCTCCATGGATTCAAGAATGGCCTTTTTTACATTTGGGTGGGTTATGGAATTGAGGATATCGAGCTGCTTCTGATCGCTGAAAACGACCGCTGAAAGTTTTGCTCTGTCGATCCTGCTGTCTTCATCAAGAATATCTCTTCCAAAGTGTTCCACTATGTCATTGTATGATATCTGTCCCGGTTCCATGAGTCTGTGAGCCAGGGCGTCGGCCTCCATAATGAATGCTCCGTAGTCTCGCTGCATTATATCAAGCACAGCGGTTTTTCCAGAACCGATACCACCAGTTATTCCTATGATCTTCATATTATTTTGCCTCATACCAGTTATTTCCTGATGCAACGCCCACCTCAAGAGGTACGGTCATATCTGCGGCATGCATCATCTCATCAACGAGAAGCTTCTTCACTATGTCCACTTCATCCTCGGCAGCCTCTATAAGAAGCTCATCGTGTATCTGCAGGATAAGCTGTGACTTCAGTCCGAGCTCCTTGAGCTTCATGTTAACTCTCACCATGGCGATCTTGATTATGTCCGCAGCGGTTCCCTGTATAGGCGAATTCATGGCAACCCTCTCGCCAAAACTCCTCTGCATAAAGTTGGATGACTTCAGCTCAGGGATAGGCCTGATCCTTCCGAACATAGTCGTCACATAGCCTTTTTCCTTTGCGTGGGCTACCTGTTCATCCAAATACGCTTTTATACTCTTATAGGTGTCGTAATACTTTGCAATGAAATCGGAAGCCTCTTTTCTGGATATACCCAGATCCTCACTCAGACCAAATGCGCTGATTCCGTACACGATTCCGAAGTTGACAGCCTTGGCATGCCGTCTCTGGAGAGGTGTCACTTCACCAATCGGAACCTCAAACACCTCAGATGCCGTAGTGGCATGAATATCCACGTTATTCAGAAAGGCATTCTTCATAACCTCATCTCCTGACAGATGGGCAAGCACACGGAGCTCAACCTGGGAGTAATCAGCATCTACAAATACATATCCTTCCTTAGGGATAAATGCCTTTCTTATAAGTCTTCCAAGCTCCAGCTTCATAGGTATATTCTGAAGGTTAGGCTCTGTTGAGCTTATTCTTCCGGTTGCCGTGATAGTCTGGTTAAAGGTTCCGTGAATACGTCCGTCATCCGATATATAGTTCACAAGTCCCACTGCGTATGTGGAATTGAGTTTTGTGAGCTGTCTGTATTCCAGAATATCTCCGATGATAGGATGTTCGTTTTTGACCTTTTCAAGTACATCCACACTTGTTGAGTAGCCCGTCTTGGTCTTTTTGCCGCCCGGTATGCCCATATCTTCAAAAAGGATAGGTCCAAGCTGCTTCGGAGAATTGATATTGAACTCTTTTCCTGCGTAACCGATTATCGAATCGTGAAGCTCCTGAATCCTCTTCTCAAGCTTTTTGCTGTATTCCTCAAGCTCTGCCTTATCGACTCTTATTCCGCGTTTTTCCATGTCGTATAAGGTGTAAACGGTAGGGAGCTCTACCTTATTGTACAATTCGAGCATGCCTTCTTTGGCAAGCTTATCCATGACGACATCCTTTGCAAGGAGCGGAACGACCGCCTTGTACGAAAATACTTCAAGGAAATTATCACTTATAAATGTAAATATATTCAATTCATCTTTGCCGATGAGTTCCTTCTCAGAAGGAAGTATGTTGCCAAGATATTCCTTTGCGACATCATCGTAATCGTATGAATCCTCCATCGGATTGAGGAGATATGCTGCCACTCCTATATCAAGTACATTTGTGTCACATTCATGAAAATCTACATATTTCAGCGCGCTCTTAAGATCCTCCATGCATATGATGATTCCGGCATTCTTCAGATCGTATATGAATTTGACTGCCTCATCAGGATCTATACCAGATGAACAGTTTATCACATACACATTCTTTGAATCACAGGCAATGGCTATGCCGAGCATCATGTCATCACTGTGGGCAACGTATACACCGACAGCTTCTGATTTCTTTGCAGCATCCTCAATATAAGCAAAGTCGGCTGTAGAATTTACCACTGTTATATCCGGTTTCAGTTCACTTACGGTCTGCTTGTTGTCAAACTTCTTTAAGAGACTCTTGAATTCCAGCCTTTTGAAAATGTTGTATGAACTGTCATTAAACGCGTTCTCATATGTGGTATCCTCAAGCTTGAAATCCAGTTCACAGTCAAGCTTGATCGCTGCAAGTTCCCTGGACATTATTGCCTGTTCTGAGAACTCCGCAAGATTTTTCTGGGCTTTAGGAGGTTTGATCTCGTCTATATGTTCAAGAGCTCCGGCCACAGATCCCCACTGCTGAATGATCTTGGATGCGGTCTTCTCGCCTATTCCGGGAACCCCTGGGATGTTATCTGACGTATCTCCCATAAGTCCCTTCATATCTATAAACTGGACTGGTGTAACTCCGTAGAGATCCTTCACATCATCTGCGTAATAGTTCTCTATCGTGGTTCCACCTGCTTTTGTCTTCGGAATACGGACGAGGATATTGTCTGTTGCAAGCTGCAGAAGATCCCTGTCACCCGATACTATCACGACTTTGTATCCGGCAGAATCTGCAACTCTTGACAATGTTCCTATAATGTCATCAGCCTCATACCCACCCTTCTCAACTATGGTTACGTTCATCGCTGTCAAGACTTCTTTTATGAGTGGTACCTGCTCCCGCAGTTCATCCGGCATAGGCTTTCTTGTGCCCTTATACTCTTTGTACACAAGATGTCTGAATGTAGGCTGTTTAACGTCAAATGCCACGCATACATTTGTCGGATTCTCTTCGTCGATTATCCTGAATATAATATTAAGAAAACCGAGGACAGCATTCGTGTGAAGTCCCTCATAGTTGGTGAGATCCGGAAGCCCGTAAAAAGCTCTGTTAAGTATGCTGTGTCCATCTATTATCAATATCTTTTTACCTCTATCTGGCATGAAAACCTCCTCTTATTTACCGCTCGCCATAGAGTATTCTGACTATTCGATACCCTTATGATTTGCATTATATTTTTTGATATTCTGCATAAATTCCGTACTTTCATCCCTGACTTTGTTTTGTTCTTCGTAATATCTGTCGATATCACTGAGATCATAGCGGGAATCGTCCAAAAGTCTTGAGCCAAAGAATTCAGCATAATAGTATTCAGGTTGCTCACTGAGTTTGGAATTCTGTTCATAGTTGTAGACCTTGTCAAGAGCACCGCTGTACAACCATATAAGTCCGGCAACAACGGCTGCAATTCCGACCAGTATCGTGGAATTTGCTATTCTCTTTACCGTGGTAAGTCTGTTCATCTCTTCCTCAAGATGCTTATCCAGGGCATTCTTAAAATCTGTAGATATATTATCAGACTCGTCCAGTTGTTTCATACCAACTATAAGCGTGTAATAGATATCCAGCTCTTCATAGCAGTTTTTGCATGATCTGACATGCTTAATAAACTCTCTGAGTTCATCGTCAGGGAGTTTATTCTCAATAAACGCCATTATCTTTGACTGTGCTTCCAAACAATTCATATGATCCACCTAGTTAATCTCAAATGATCCATCATCCTGTGTGTTTTCAATCTTTCTTATGACTAGATAATACGGTTCACCTTTCTCTGGAACGACCTGGACTCTGTCACCAACCTTGTGTCCCATGATCGCCCTGCCTATAGGTGATACGTTGCTCACCCTTCCGTCAAGCACATCAGCACGAACGCTTGTGACAACTCTGTATGTTTCCTCCTCGTCGTCATCCTCAAAATAAACGGTTACCGTGTTATCAATTCCAACCTCATCGTCTGCTGAAGTATCATCTATTATATCTGCAGTCCTGACAAGCCTGTCCAGATATCTGATCCTTCGCTCATTGGCATTCTTGTCTTTCTTTGCTGCATAATATTCAAAATTCTCACTGAGATCCCCCTGAGCTCTGGCCTCCTTTACGGCTTCAAGCTTCTCCTTCCTGACTACACATTTTCTATATTCGATCTCCTGTTCCATCTTTTCGATGTCTTTTTTTGTAAGCTGCTTACCCATATCGATACGCCTCCAAATCTAACGCAATACTTTATATATACTATCACAAAATCCATTCAAAGTAAAATGAGGTGTTGCTGCACTGGTTATCATAGCGGCTGCCTGTATCCAGTGCGGATACGGCCCTCAAAAAAAATACCCGGCAACCACTGCATGCAGTAATTACCGGGTAAAGTGTATATATACGTTTAAATATATAACCAGAAATTAGTTGTTGATAAGCTTGTCTGACTCGTTGTTCCAGCTATAAAGTGCTCTGATCTGCTCTCCAACCTTCTCTGATGGATGCTCTGAAGCAAGCTTTCTCATAGCCTTGAAGTGAACCTGACGTCCTGCTGGTGACATGTCAAGGAGGAACTCCTTAGCAAATGAACCATCCTGGATGTCCTTAAGGATCTGCTTCATAGCCTTCTTTGTCTCTGCTGTAACGATCTTAGGACCTGTTATATAGTCACCGTACTCTGCTGTGTTAGAGATTGAATATCTCATTCCAGCGAATCCTGACTGGTAGATAAGGTCTACGATAAGCTTCATCTCATGGATACACTCGAAGTATGCGTTTCTTGGATCATAACCAGCCTCGCAAAGTGTCTCGAAACCAGCCTGCATAAGTGCACAAACACCACCACAAAGGACTGCCTGCTCACCGAAGAGGTCTGTCTCTGTCTCTGTTCTGAATGTTGTCTCAAGAACGCCGGCTCTTGCTCCACCGATTGCAAGTGCATATGCAAGTGCAAGGTCAAGTGCCTTACCTGTAGCATCCTGCTCTACAGCAACAAGACAAGGTGTACCCTTTCCTGCCTGGTACTCTGAACGTACTGTGTGTCCAGGTGCCTTTGGAGCGATCATTGTTACGTCAACATCCTTTGGTGGCTTGATACAACCGAAGTGAATGTTGAAACCATGAGCGAACATAAGCATGTTACCTGGCTCAAGGTTTGGCTCGATATCCTTCTTGTACATATCTGCCTGTAACTCATCGTTGATAAGAATCATAATTATATCAGCCTGCTTTGCAGCCTCAGCGGCTGTGTATACCTTAAATCCCTGTGCCTCAGCCTTAGCCCATGACTTGCTTCCCTCGTAAAGACCGATGATGACATTGCATCCTGACTCCTTAGCGTTGAGGGCATGTGCATGACCCTGACTACCATATCCTATGATTGCGATTGTCTTTCCATCAAGTAATGAAAGATTGCAATCCTGCTGATAATAAATCTTTGCTTCTGCCATTTCTTTAATCCTCCTAAATATGTATAAAATGACTTATATATTAACTACCACTTGGATAATTAAAAACGTATTAACCTCTGATGAGACCTGTGAGACCTGTGCGTACAAGCTCAACTATCTCATGTCCATCGAGCAGTCTGAGGAACGCCTCACACTTGGTTGTTGTTCCCGTAAGTTCTATAATAACCGAATCTTTTGAAACGTCAACTATATTTGCTCTGAAAATATCTGCAACTGAGATAATATCCTTTCTCTCGGACGGATTCGCTTTAACCTTGACAAGAACGAGCTCTCTGCATACAGACTTGCCAGGCTCAAGCTCCACTATATCCACTACATCCTCAAGCTTGTTGAGCTGTTTCTTGATCTGGATAAGGCTGGCTTCATCGCCGCTAACTGCAACAGTCATTCTGGAATAAGCGGGATTCTCAGTCTCTCCTACTGTCACACTGTCAATGTTATAACCTCTTCTACTGAACAGTCCTGACACTCTGCTCAAAACTCCCGATGTGTTGTCAACAAGCAGTGACAAAACAATATTACCCATCTATATGTACCACCTTTCAACTCGTCTCTTTAAAATGTACTAAATTATTATAGTTATAAACCACTTTAATGTCAATTTATAACGTGAATTTTGTAATTATTTTTATCTGTTATTTCTGATAATTTTTGTTGTGTATTTACAAATACCCCAAAACTTATAGTGAGATATCCGGATTTTTCCAAATATTTACTCTATGCCCAGAAGATTCTTGACTACAACCACGCAGTTTGCCGCATCCTCGGAATATCCATCCGCACCGATCTCCTCGGCGTAGCTCTCGGTTATAACTGCACCGCCTATAACAACTTTACTGTCCAGGCCATTCTCCTTCACAGCTTCAACAACATCCTTCATCTTGACCATGGTGGTTGTCATGAGGGCTGACAGTCCGATTATGCTGGCGTTATTATCCTTTGCCGCTTGTATTATCACATCACAAGGAACATCCTTGCCGAGATCTATAACATTAAATCCATAGTTTCTGAGCATAAGAACCACGAGGTTCTTACCTATATCATGTATATCGCCCTCAACTGTCGCCACGACTATGGTAGGCATATCAGAGCTGTCCTTGTCCTTCAGAACAAGTGGACTTATAACACCTATCGCCATCTCCATGGTCTCAGCACTTGATATGAGCTGTGGCAGGAAATATTTTTTCTTCTCGAACAGCCTGCCCACCTCATTTATCGCACCTATCAGATCGTTATCTATGATGGACTGGGGATCAGCTCCGCTGTCAAGCACAGCATGTACATCGTCAAGTATGGTTCTCTTATTTCCCTTGAGAACATCTATATAAATCTGACTTTTTCCTTCCAGATCAGATCCTGCTTTGCCGCCGGATGCACCCGCTCCCGGTGAGGCAAGCTCAAGAGGTTTGACATTCTCAATATAACGAACATCGCTCTCCTCCTTGAAAAGCAGCATATCAGAAGCAAATGCAGCATTCATAAGCATGGTCTGGGAAGGATTTGCTATAGCCATCGTAAGTCCACGAGAAATAGCCATGGTGAGGAATGCTGTATTTACAAACATTCTCTCAGGGAGTCCAAATGAAATGTTGGACAGACCACAGATGGTTGCAAGTCCGTTGTTATAACAGTAGTTTATGGTTTTCAGGCAGTTGATGGCAGCGTCCTTCTGGGCACCGACCGTTGCAACAAGTCCGTCCACAACCACATCATTCTTCGTAAATCCCATCTCATACGCAGTGCCAAGCACCGTGTTGATTATGTCCTCCTTCTCCTGTGGACTCTCCGGAAGCCCCTTATCCGACAGAGGAAGAAGAATAAACATAGCTCCGTACTTCTTTACAAGAGGCAGTATCTCTTCCATCTTCACCTTCTCAAGGGATACTGAATTGACAAGCGCACGTCCCGGATAGATACGAAGTGCCGCTTCAAGTACCTCTGGTGAGCTGGAATCAAGGCATAACGGAAGGTTTACAGCCTGCGATACCTGATATACTACCTTAAGCATCATATCTCTCTCATCGATACCATTCATACCGACATTGATATCAAGTATTGAAGCGCCTTTATCTACCTGCTCTTCGGCCATATTCATGACAAGTTCAAGAGATCCCTCCCTGAGCTCAGCCTGAAGCTTCTTCTTTCCAGTCGGGTTGATTCTCTCTCCAACAACCTTAAACGGAGCATCCAGATCTATTATGAGAGATGAACGCTCAGATGATATACATCTGACATGCTCTGAACTTATCTCAGGAACAGGCATCTTGGAAGCCATATCAGCAAGAGCCTTTATGTGTTCAGGTCTTGTACCGCAACAGCCACCAACCATTCCGGCCCCGGCCTCGATTATCATCTTCATATCTTCAGCAAATTCCTCAGGGGTCATCCGATATACGCTTTTATCATTTACAAGCTCCGGCATTCCGGCGTTCGGCTTTGCAAATACAGGGATAAATGCGATGCTCTTCATCTGTCTAACAAGCTCGACCATCTTATCAGGGCCTGTGGAACAGTTTACACCTATAGCTGCCACTCCAAGATTCTGAAGAACATTTACTGCTGTCACAGGATCGGTTCCATACAGGGTACGTCCATCCTCGTTGAATGTAAGGCTGGCGATTATAGGGAGATCTGACACTTCATTTGCCGCAATAACCGCAACTCTGGTCTCAGCGAGGCTCATCATGGTCTCGACCACAAGCAGGTCACAACCACTCTCGTCTATGACCTTTATCTGTTCCTTATACACGTCGACCAGCTCTTCAAACTTCAGTTTTCCCATAGGATAGAGCATCTCGCCGGTCATGGTGATATCGCCCGCCACAAGGCCATGGCCTGCAGCCTTGACCGCTTCCTTAGACAATTTTACAAGTCTTCTGTTCATGTCCTCAAGGTCATCGGCAAGCCCATACTCGTTGAGTTTTATCCTGTTACATGTAAAGGTTGGAGCATACAGAATATCTGTGCCGGCGTTCAGATATGCAACCTGGAGGTCAAACATTATCTGTGGATGTTCAAGTATCCATTTCTCGGGGCACACGCCAAGAGGCATGCCTGCATTCATAAGATTTGTTCCTGTGGCTCCATCAAGTATAAGTATCTTATCATCAAACAGTTTTCTGAAATCTGTCTTTTTCATGTCTTATCTCCTCGTACTCAGGCCTGATCCAGGCCTTCATCAGTTATTTTTCCATCGCCGTCTGCGGCTGCTGTTGCAAGCATGTCACATCTCTCATTTCCAGGGTTGCCGGCATGACCCTTGACCCACAGGAATTCCACGTTGTGTGGTGCTTTTGCTGTAAGCAGACGTTCCCACAAATCCCGGTTTTTGACCGGTTCATTCTTGCCGCGCTTCCATCCTTTTTTGATCCAGCCCTCTATCCAGTGCTGGTTAAATGCGTTGCACAGATACTGTGAATCTGAATACAATTTCACATTACATGGCTTTATAAGAGCCTCAAGCCCGACTATCGCCGCCATAAGCTCCATTCTATTGTTTGTTGTCTTTATATATCCCTGGCTGTATTCTCTCTCATGAAGCTGTCCCTTTGCATCGATAAACTGAAGAACAGCGCCATATCCACCAGGTCCATTTGGATTGCCTCTGGCAGATCCATCAGTGTACAATATTACATCCATATATGATCTCCATAATTATATTTTCTGTATAAATGAGTCTATGATACGAACAAGTCTTCCTGACGCTTCATCGCCCGCCGCAATGATCTCCTCGTGCGAAAGCTCTCCGCCGAGGCCTGCAGCTTTGTTGCATATTGAGGAAAGACCTGCGACACGCATTCCCATATGTCTTGCAGCTATGGCTTCACATACAGTGCTCATTCCAACTGCATCTGCCCCCATTCCCGCAAACATTCTTATCTCTGCAGGAGTCTCATACTGAGGACCGGTGACCTGAATATATACACCCGACCTGAAATCAATATCATTTTCAGCAAATGCTTCTCTGATATAGCTATTCAGCTCCACATCGTAGACATGTGTCATATCGGGAAATCTCACACCCAATTTATTGTAGTAACTGCAAATGAGTGGCGATGGTACAAATGTTGAAATGTGATCACTTATCATCATGATATCGCCCGGCTCAAGCTTCTCAGATATTCCGCCTGCAGCATTTGTGAGCAGAAGTTTATCTACACCAAGCAGCCCTATGACACGGACAGGCATGACAACCTGGCTCATATCGTATCCTTCATAATAATGGACCCGTCCCTGCATGATAAGGACCTTTTTCCCGTGGATACATCCGTATACGAAGCGGCCTCTGTGTCCTGCTACTGTAGATACAGGAAAATGTGGAATATCTCCGTAATCCACATACACAGGGTTCTCAATAACGTCCGCCATATGTCCCAGACCACTGCCCAGGATAAAGGCTATATCAGGAACATCTCCTATCGCATGTCTCAAATACGAGGCAGCCTCCGTCAACTGATCGTATGTTACCAAATCATCACCCCCATAATACAAAACAAGGTCAGGATATTATTCCTGACCAGGATCTATATAAGTTATAACGGAGACGGAGGGATTTGAACCCTCGCGCCGGTTGCCCGACCTACCGCATTTCGAGTGCGGACCCTTCAACCTCTTGGGTACGTCTCCAATTACACTTTAATAATAGCAGATGACAGGCATTCCGTCATATACTATATTAAACAACTGTTCTGCCGCGGATACAGGAAGATTTACACATCCATGGGATCCGCTGTTCTTGTATATATCACCGCCGAATGAACTTCTCCACGATGCATCATGGAATCCGATTCCCAGCTCGCCTATGAATGGCATCCAGTATGTTACAGGAGTCTCATAGTCATCGCCGATAAGCACAGCAGGTGTCTTCTTATACAGGATCGTATATACACCTTCAGGTGTTCTGTATTTGCCATTGTTTGCAAGGCTTCCGGTTACGCAGTCGGAATCCCACACAAGATTGCCGTCTACATATGCATATACATGCTGCTGGCCAAAATCACATTCGATATATGAATCACCGATATCATCGCCGCCATCGTGATAAACTGCAGCGTAGCAGTCAAACGGCGGTGTATGTGTTGTGGACTCTCCGGCTTCAAGAAGCTTCATGAGCTCTTCTGTCTCACCGTCCACATCGATCATCCAGCCATACCAGGTATTCGCCAGAGTGATGACATCACCATTATGAGTTCTGAAATTCCTCGGCACACCGTATGTATCGTATCTGCTTGCGATATCCTCGACATACTCACGCACCTTGTCTTCTGAGAATTTCCATTTTCCTTTTACGTTGCTGATCCAGTCGCCATATTCCTTGCTGGTAAGCTTCCATGACACCTGATCTATCTCATATGTAATGGTCATCTCAAGGATCTTTGCAAGTTCCTTCTGCTCATTTACTATCTCTTCACTGTCGGCTGTGAGCTCAGGACTCTCGTATGCGTCACTTTCCGATACATCAAGCACGGATTCACCTTTAACAATCGCCTCATCTATTATACAGCATAATCTGTCAAAATCAAGATAATTTCCTTCAGATTCAGGAATAATTGTTGATTCTCCATCCTTGATCTTAACATAGGCATCTTCCGGTTTCTCCATCTTGGACTCGTCAAGACTGTCATAGCTCTTCAAAAGCTTCTCGAGAGCATCCTTGTCATATGACGCTGAATAGTAAAGGTCATAATCTTTTCTCTTTAGCATGTAATAAGGCCAGAGAAAGCCATTTTGTTCGCTTATGATCTTCTTGGCTGTTATATTCGGTTTTATATCAAGCGATATATCTTCTGGTTTTATGACATGTTCCTCACCGCCCCTGAGCTTGAGTGTGAGGGAATAATCCTGTATGTAACTCTCTATGTATGCATCGACATCATCAAGTGAGTAAAACGAATAGTCTATATCATTGATGTATGTCTTGTAGTTGTAATGGAACATGAACCATATCGATATAACTATATATGTACATACGACCACCGCTCCAAATATAGCCGCTGTGATCTTCAAAGCCCTGTGAGTCTTTTTTGCAGGCTTGTCATCCGGTTCGTCCGCTTCATCAGAAGCTTCATTATCTGGGAATATCGGTATCCCTACTCCATCGGGAATGGCTGCATCCGATGCCGCAGTCTCCGGTTCGGTCTCTGTCCCCCCGAATATTGTCTCTTCAGCAACTATCTCTTCAGTGGCATCAGTGTTCACATTATCTTTATCTATATTGTTATCATCTGTGTTATTGTTCATAAAATCACGCTCTTCCCCTTCACACATAATTCCATGCGAACTTACATCCAACATACATAATATTATATGCTATATTACTATAATTCAACACTTAATTATGTTTAAATATAAGAGGCTAACGCACTGTTATCTGGACAAATTGATGGTCACCAGATCCGGTTCGTTATTAACTCTGATTCGGATAGTGTGAAGTCCGAGTCCTGCACAGACTATCATATTATGTCCATCGCAGGAATATAACCCCTTATAGTACTTTGGAAACAGTCTGATCATAGGCGATATCACGCCTCCGAGAAATGGCAGAATCACAAGTCCACCATGTACATGGCCGGATACAGTAAGATCAGCGCCCCATCGGGAATATTCTTCAAAATAATCGGGATCATGTCCTATAAGTATATTGTAATCGGATCTGCTTATCGGTGGAAGTTCATTCAGCAGATACTCTTCATCCATATCGAGCTTTTTGAATCTTCTGTAATATTCCGTCTTCATGTCAAGTCCGTATATCGTGACATTGTATTCATCAAGATGAACACTTTCATTTATAAGCCAGGTGATGTTATCTTTTGTTCCTTCATATAACCTGTTCCACATATCACCATATTTTTCATATATGGATACGCGCATCTCATGATTTCCTTTTCCCATATACACAGGAAAACGCTTGCCAAGTTCATTCAGAAAATGTATACCTATATCTACTGTAAGTCCCGGCTTTCCGACTATTATATCCCCCGCCACCAGTATGAAATCCGGATTAATCTTTTCTATACAGCTTATAAGCTTCTCGTTGTCCTTTCCAAATTCCGCATTGTGGAGATCTGATATCATGACTATCCGGGCTTTTTTTCTTATTCTCCTGTCATGCAGTTGATAATTTGAAAACGAGATTCTTCTGTTTTCGCGGTAACTCTCTATCAAAACATTAACAAGCGTTATAATGCATAGTACGATAACTACAACTAAAAAAATCTTCATGTATTTAACCTCAATATGTAAATTGTAACTTGAGCACTTTAACGAAAGCGTACTTCATACTCATGGAATCAACCTTCTCCGCCGCATATATCGGCACTGAACCGATGCACCTCTCGCCAATATAATAGCTCATCTTTCCAAGCTCTTCACCACTGTCAACCGGGGCAGTCAGTGGATCTCTCATCTCCAGTTTCTTCTTCACATCCTCCGCGTGTTCTCCCGCAAGCAAGATCCCGGTGAATTGTGAGTCGGTCTTAATTGTAACACAACTTTCGGTGCCATTGTCTATGGAAATCTCTTTTTCCTGAAGAATATTCAGATCTGTATATTTCTGGCACATCGAATATCCATAATCAAGCAGCCTGCAGGCGTCTTTGTTTCTGATATCCTTTGTATCAGCTCCCATGATGACAGCAATAAGCTGTATGCCGTCCCTCTCAGCAGTCGCCGACATGCAATATTTTGCGGTATTTGTGAAACCTGTCTTAAGGCCGGTTGCTCCTGTATACATATTCAAAAATTTATTTGTGTTGACGAGATCAAACTGACTCTCGCCCCTTCGTGTTTTATGTATGATCGAATCCATCCATATGCCTGAATAATCAAATATGGCAGGATATTTTGTTATGAGTTCTCTGGACATTATGGAGATATCCCGTGCTGACATTTTATGTCCATCCGCATCCAAGCCACACGCATTTTTGAAACTTGCATTTGTCATCCCCAGCTCAGCAGCCCTCTCATTCATCTTTTTCACAAACGCTTCTTCGCTTCCGGCAACCTTTTCCGCCATGGCAACAGCCGCATCGTTTCCGGATGCAATTATAATACACTTTATCATATCTTCAACAGTCTGTTCTTCTCCTGCCTCAAAGAAGCATTGCGATCCGCCCATGGACGCAGCATGTTCACTCACAGTTACAATATCATCAAGAGTCATTTGTCCGGCCCCTATCGCCTCAAAAGCCAGAAGAAGCGTCATAACCTTTGTAACCGAAGCCGGAGCCATGGCTTCATCACAGTTTTTTTCAAATAACACCTGACCTGTGGATGCCTCAACGAGTATACAGCTTGGAGATTCCACCTCCAGAACTTCTGTCTGGTCTGCCGCCTGAGTCTCTGTCTGTTCCTCTGCATATACCATAAGATTCGTACCATTTGTGTTTGCAAATATGATAAAGATGAGTACCGTTATAACAGATAATCTTCTGATATTTTTCTTCCTGCCCATCTTTTTTCTATCCGGAAAATGCAGCATACAACTCCTCTTTCAGTTTCTGTTTATATATTATATTATGCATTTATCCGGCAATATGACTTTTTATCCCACCAATATAGTATTATTTTCTTTATTTTGTAAAGTTTTTCTGATATAATCAATGGCTAGAAAAAAGGAGGACATGTTTCATGAGTATGAAATTAGTTAAACGAGTACCAACTGGCGATGAGATCAAGGAACTATACCCTCTTTCAAGCGAGTTGAAAGCCATCAAAGCCAGAAGAGATGAAGAGATCAGAAAAATTTTCGTAGGCGATGATGACCGATTTATATTTATCATCGGACCTTGTTCAGCAGATAATGAGGATGCTGTTTGCGATTATCAGAATCGTCTTGCAAAGGTTGCAGATGAAGTTAAGGATAAGATACTGGTCATTCCACGTATATATACTAACAAGCCAAGAACTACTGGTGATGGTTACAAAGGAATGCTCCATCAGCCTGATCCTACAAAGGCATCAGACATGCTCGAGGGCCTTTACGCCATCAGAAAAATGCATATAAGAGCTATCAGGGAGACAGGACTCACCGCTGCTGATGAGATGCTTTATTCAGAAAACTGGCAGTATGTAGATGATATCCTCTCTTACGTTGCCATAGGCGCACGTTCTGTTGAGGATCAGCAGCACAGACTTACCGCAAGTGGAATGGATGTTCCTGTAGGTATGAAGAATCCTACAAGTGGTGACTACAACGTTATGATGAATTCCTGTATAGCAGGACAGCATCACCACACATTCCTCTATTCTGGATGGGAGGCACATACAGACGGAAATCCTTTGACACATTGTATATTGAGAGGTGCACTGAATAAGCATGGACAGTCTATATCCAATTATCACTATGAGGATCTCAGGCTCCTTGCTGACACATACAAGAAGTTCAACCTCGTAAATCATGCATGTATAGTTGATGCCAACCACAATAATTCTGGCAAGAAATTTATTGAACAGCCAAGAATTGTCAAAGAGATAATCCACAGCAGGAATTACGATTCTGAGATCAAGAATCTTGTAAAGGGTGTTATGGTTGAGAGTTATATTGAGGATGGCAACCAGCCAGTAGATGGTGGATGCTATGGTAAGTCTATCACAGATCCTTGTCTTGGATGGGATAAGACAGAGAGACTTCTCAAAGAAGTTGCTGATCTTCTGTAAAAAATACATTTTAAGCCTGCGCGCTTATACAATTACACGTGCTGTGCTTATACAACAAAAGAAAACCGGCGGATCTATCATGATACCACCGGTTTTCTTTATTTATCTGTCAGGCCGAAGCCTCGCAGAGTTTGACGAGTATGCATCTTCCCAAAGACACATCTCCCATCATCTTATATTTACTTGTAGTATACGCATACATCGGATCGACAACTCTTCTCAAAAGTCTCGAAAGAACTGGAACTGTAAATACATATTTAACCTTATACTCCCTGTCCGAATCCTCTGTTAATCTGGCAACATGATCCCTTATATCTATGTAGAACACCCCACTATCATTGCCGATAACATTGAACTGAAGACAACAATCATCAATATCCGCCAATTCCAAAGAACTGAGAACGCCGTCGATACACTCCACGCATTCTTTATACGTCATATAAACACCCAATCTTTATAAGAACTCGAAGTCTGCATCCTCATCGCCATCTCCGATAAGTACCTGATTACGCTTTACTCCTTCTTCTACTTCACCAACAATAAGTTCTTCCTCTTCTTCCTCCTGAGCAGCCTGAGCACTCTTACCTGTGAATGCTGCCGGCTTTGGCTCTGCCTCTGGAGCAGCCTTTGGTGTCATCTTGAGCTTCTGAGGTGCATCTCCGCCCTGCGACTTCATCTTAAGCTTTGTTATAGGATCCGCCTCAACTGCAGCTTCAACCTTATTTGCAGCCTCAGCAACCTTTGCACTTGATCCGCTCTTGAGTGTCTCCATCTCTTCCTTGAGCTTGGCAAGCTCAGCCTTTGCATTTGCGATAACCTCGTTAGCCTTCTTCTTAGCGTCGTTTATTATCTTGTTAGCCTCAGCATTTGCTGCGTTGGCTTCCTTCTTGGAACCAGGAGCAGCCTGCTCGAGCTGCTTCTCAAGCTCATAAATCTTTACGCTGTTCTCCATAAGGTTCTTCTTTGACACTTCGTTCTCTGACTCAAGAGCTGCATACTTTGTCTCAAGTTCTGCATAATCTTCTGCAACTGAGCGCAGGAAGCTGTTAACCTCATCCTTATTATATCCAAAAAGTCCTTTTTTAAAGGTTTTAGATTCAATCTGATCCTTTGTCATTGTATAGTTCTCCTTTTCAGTATTAGTTCTCTCTATAATATTATCCTTTGCATATAGAAACTCCACTTGTAATTATATTAACAAATATTCATTTTTTCAACAATATTGTTGGATTTTATAAAATTTTCCCAATATATTACAATTTTTTCGGCAAATCATGGATATATTACAATTCATTACTGTCAAGTAATATGGTAAATGGCCCATCATTGGACAGATCCACTTTCATATCTGCACCAAATTCTCCATGTTCCACCACAGGAATAAACTCACGGCATCTTTCAATTATATACTCATACATCTCATTGGCCATATCAGGCGCTCCTGCACCAGTAAATGATGGTCTGTTGCCCTTCCGGCAGTCTGCGCACAAGGTAAACTGTGAAACGATCAGGAGTTGGCCGTTTACTCTGTTTATGTCAAGATTTGTCTTGCCATTTTCGTCGGCAAATATCCTCATCTTCACAAGCTTGTTTATCATCTTGTCAGCAATCTCTTTGGTATCCGAATCGTATACTCCGACAAAAACCAGAAAACCTTTCTGTATGCTGCCGATCACTTTGCCATCCACCTCTACTGATGCGTGATTTACACGCTGTATAACAAATTTCATTTTACGGATCCTTTCATAATCTTTTTACAGACTATTTTTTCAACAATATCATTGTGACAGTTATTTTCTGGTCATACTATCTGTCCGACATGCTTATCGCTTCAACTGCAACACTTCCGCCTCTTACAACCTCTATTCTGTTAGGAAAACTCTCTTTGAACAGTTTTATTGCATTGTCGTTCTTTGCATCAGTCTGAACACACTCAACAAGCACTGATTTCTTATTGTAGTCAGTGATCTTGTAGCCAAATGCATTTGCAATTCGGAACACCTCGTCCTTATCTTCATTTGAGCAGCTATTGACCTTGACATATAAGATCTCGTTGTTGTGGATTGCAATATCTGTGTAGTCGACGACCTTGATAACCTCAACACTTCTATTGAGCTGCTTTTTCACCTGCTCAAATGTCCTGTCATCACTGGTGAAACCGATGGTCATTCTGGATATTGTCTCATCCTCGGTTACTCCAACGGTTATAGTATCTATATTGTATGATTTGCTTGAAAACAAACCTGAAATTCTTGCAAGTACACCTACCTCATTCTCTACGAACAGGCATATCCATCTCTTCTTTACGCTCATTCTATATACCCCTTTCATCTGGATAATATACAAATCTATATATGTACATTCTATTACCAATATAAAATCAATTTATCAATATCAGCAGTCAAGTATCATGTCATTCAGTGACTTTCCACCCGGAACCATAGGAAATACGTTGGCCGTAGGATCGATGAAGAATTCTATAACTGTAGGTCCGTTTGTATTTGCCCTGGCAGCCTCAAATGCCGGCCTGATTTCCTCAGGCTTTGTAACTCTGATGCCCTTTGCATCATAGCTCTCTGCCAGTTTTACAAAGTCAGGAGAATACTTTGGACAGCATTTATCCGGATTCTGACAGTCTCTGTTGCATCTTCTTCTGTATCTGAGACATGTACTGCTGTATCTCTTATTGAAGAACAGCTCCTGCCACTGGCGTACATTGCCGAGATAGCCGTTGTTCAGTATACAGAGGGTAACAGGAAGCTCAAGCGCAACAGCTGTAGCCATCTCCTGAATGTTCATCTGGACTCCGCCGTCTCCGGATATACAGATAACATCTTTATCCATGTTGCCAAGCTTTGCGCCTATGGCAGCAGGAAATCCATAACCCATGGTTCCAAGACCTCCAGAAGTTAAGAGCTGTTTGTTCTCGTCTATATCAATGTACTGCGTTGTCCAGAGCTGATTCTGTCCAACATCAGTTGTAACGATGAGATTGCTGTACATATCGTTTATGGTTCTGATGATAGCCTCAGGGGTCACACCATCATATCTGTTCATGTTGATAGGATACTCAGCCTTGACATTCATAATGTCATCCACCCAGCCTTTGATATCAAGAGGTTCTGCATATTCAAGCATCTTGGATATGGCAACCTTGGCATCAGCAACGATAGGTATATCTACCTTTATATTTCTTGATATGGACGCTGCATCTATATCAACATGTATGATCTTGGCATTCTTGGCAAATGTATCTATAGTACCTGTTATTCGGTCGTTAAATCTACATCCGATGGAGAAAAGTACATCGCTCTCCATGATAGCCTTGTTGGATGCCATGTTACCATGCATACCGATGTTACCGACATAGAGTGGATGGTCAGTAGGAATAGCACCCTTACCCATAATTGTAGTAACTACAGGTATACCGGTCTTCTCTGCAAGCTCCTGCATTTCTTTTCTCGCATGTGCGATATTGACTCCGCCGCCGCAGAGGAACACAGGCTTCTTTGCATTCTTAAGCTCCGCAAGGGCTCGCTTGATCTGTCCAACATGTACACCCTCTGAAGGCTTGTAACCTCTGATATTTACTTCTGTAGGATACTCGTCACTTCCCATGGCAAGCTGTATATCCTTAGGAATATCAACAACTACAGGACCTGGCTTTCCGGTTCTTGCTATGTAAAAAGCATTTTTAATGATCCTTGCAAGATCTTCTCTCTTTCTTACTGTGACTGCATACTTACATATGCTTCTTGTGATTCCAACTATATCAACCTCCTGAAAAGCATCATTTCCAATAAGATTCATTGGAACCTGTCCTGTAAAACATACCAGTGGCACGCTGTCGTAGTTGGCTGTGGCAATTCCCGTTACAAGGTTTGTCGCACCCGGACCACTTGTTACCAGACACACTCCAACTCTTCCTGTTGAACGTGCATATCCATCTGCTGCGTGGACAAGCGCCTGCTCGTGTCTTGGAAGTATCATATCGATACCTTCTGCATCATACAACGCATCAAACAGGTCTATCGCCGTTCCACCAGGGTATGCGAACAGAGTGTCTACCCCCTCTTCCTGCAACGCTTTTACAAACATCTTTGCTCCATTGATCTCCATATCTTATACCTCCTGTAAAGTTCATGATAATCTAAACTTACGCCTCGGGATGTATATATGCACCCCATGCATAGAAAAAGCCCTAAGCGCAACTGTTTTACGCTTAGGGCGAATATGTTCATATCCGTGGTACCACCTAAATTCAGACAAATGTCTGCACTTATCAGATACTATAATAAATTATCACTGTAATCATTATTAATATCTTATTCCTGTAACGGGGAAAACCGTTGAAACCTACTCGACAACAGCCGACAAATATGTATGCTGCAATCTTTCAATCCACTGCTCGAAGGCTACCTTCCACACATTCCTGATGAAGACTCTCACCACCGTCTTCTCTCTGTTGATCGGGGGGATGCATGTACTCCTCCTCGTCATAGCATTTGACTATTTCCCGGTCGTTTTACGACCCTTAGATGTGATTATTTTATCATTAACATGAAGATGTGTCAACGATTCTTTTACTTGCCCGTCAGCAGTTCAAACCAGAACACATCATAACCTGCCGCAGCGGCAACTCTCTGTGATGCTATATGTGACATTCCTGTGCCATAATATGGAATTTTGCCACACCTGAGTATATCCTTGGTCAGTTCAGATACAAGCGATGTACCCACATGTCTTCCCTCAGCTTCTTGAACAACATTTATACCAATCTGCCAGAAGTCGTCACTGTCAGCGCTTGCGCCAGCCATACCAATGATCTCACCATCTGATACAGCAGCCACAGCCAGCACATCAGGAGTGTTATCATCAAAGCAAAATGCCTCATTCCATCTGTCATCTCCTTTGAATTGCAGGATCTCATCCCCCGTATACCTGACAAGGTTAAAATCTTCTTTTATCATCGAATCAACGGTTTTATCTGTATTATCTTTTCTCGCTGCCTGTTCGCTCAGTTTCGTCGGAAGGTAAAATGGGTGGGCAGATTTCAATTTGCATCCGTATCTGGAAAGAATATTGTCGAGCTCACGAAAATTCTCTATATCCATGAACCATTTTCCAGATGCATTCTCATAGCGTTTTCTGCATTCTTCTACAATCTCTCTCCTACCGGTAAATAGCAACTTGCCATTTACCACAGCTATTTTGAGTGGGCACTTTTCCTGTCCTTTGAACTGCCTCTGCCCTGCTATCTGTCTGTATTCAGAGAATATATTGTCACTGGAATATATATCGGCCGCATCACAGCAGTAATCCCTGGCCAGCTGATCATACAGTGCATTCTTCATCTTCAAAGACAGCCAATGTTTTCTCGTCAGAATATTCGTATGTCCTATCCGGACTTCATTCAAAAGAGGCACATCCACTTCATCACAGGTATGATGAAACACAAATCCAAGCTTTTCCTGTACTATGCAGGACTTAGAATTGCCATCGTAGTAACCGCACCATATTGTTCTCATGCCCAGATCAAGGAATCCATGTTCTATGAGTCTCCTGGCCGCCTCCGGTGCGTATTCGTTGCCCCAGTGAGGCTTTCCTATCCAGTATCCAAGCTCACATTCGTCATCGCGATCTGTCATATCTGTCCTTCCATTTAACAATAATTCGATGGCACCGACAACCAGGCCGCTGTCCTTCAGACACACAGCATAACACTCCGGCCCATTAAATACATTCCGTATCACATCAAGGCTGTACTCCCTGCTCTCATGCACAGGCCAGCCAGCTATAGGTCCCACATCAGGGTCACTTGCATATTCAAATAATATATCTGCGTCACTCTCCTGCCAGTGACGTAATAATAATCTATCAGTTTCTAAAATCAAATCATATTCCCCTTTCATATAAGACTTTATTTTTCTGATACGCCTATTCTAAATTATATATGCCACTAAATGTCGCACTCACTGTTTAGCTAATTCAGCCTTTTTACCTCAATCTGTGCTTTCCCAGTTCTTCACTATCCTCAGATATTTGCCGAGATTGATAAAAGATCTAACGATCTCGTCCACTATGACTGCAAGAAAGACACCTGCTATTCCAAGCTTAAGGACAAACACAAACAAAAGCGCCACAGAAACCACCCACACCGTACCAAACAGCTGTGTTATGAGCATCCATATCGTATTGCCACTGCCCCTGATCGCATTGCCAACCACTATATTTGCTGATTTGGCAAACAGATTGATGCTGATAAAGATCAGATATATCCCACACGATGCAATTATACTCTTGTCGTTGGTGAAAAGTGATATGATCTGCTGTGGAAACGCAAGACAGACACCGAGTGTGATGATTCCAACTACTATACACAAGCCATACGCACAGACACATACACCCTTGTATTTACTCAGATCATTGTTTCCTTTTGCCTCACCGGTTAGCGTCATTGTACCGTTTCCTATCGCTCCAATGATGACAACCGCCAGGACCTCGACACTGAATATGATGGAATAAATTCCGGCAGCCATCTCATTTATGGCGTTGAGAATCCTTATAAGCAGCAGATTACCAAGATTCCATGCAAAATCCTCAAGAGCTGTGTTCACTCCCAGCTTTGCCGACAAAAGATACGGCTTTATATGTGCCTTTACTACCCATTTCATAGATGGTTTAGTGTTAAGTTTCTTGCTTGATACCACGAATATCACTGCAAATATAAGTCCAGAGTACTCCGCTATTGTCGTCGCTATGGCTGCACCCTTTATCCCCATGGCTGGAAACCCAAATCTTCCAAATATCATAACCCAGTCAAGGAGTATATTTACACCAGATCTTAATATTCCATATACAACAAGTGGTTTGGTATAGTTTGATGTCTGGAGTATGACGCTGAATGCACCGCCCAGTCCTGTTATCAAAAATACGGGCGCATAATACCTGGAATAATCAAGACACATCGGCATCAGGCCGTCTGACACACCCATGAGTCTGAATACAAATTCAGCGCAGAATGTCCAGAAGAAAAATAACAGTATCGGTATGATATTATTGTATTTCACCATGGCACCGGAGTATTCCTCTATGTGTTCGGTATCTCCTGCACCAACGCTCTGACTTATCAGTATAGACGCTCCTGTCACGATGGAGAAACAGAACGACATGGTGGTCCACATCGGTGAAGTCACATTGCCAAGTGCGCTCATGTACATGCTGTTTACGTGTCCTAAAAATATTCTGTCTATAAGCATCTGAAGCTGCGATATAAGATTGCTCAGCATGATTGGAACCGCGATGTTTAAAAGTCCCGGAAGGTATTTTTTGTTAGTCTTTATTAAAGTGTTTTTCATTGCAGTATTTCTCTTTCTATTATCAATATTTTGTAGGTTCAAATGTCATGATGCTTATTGCCGATTTTGTGTTCATACTCACCGAAAACAAATATGATACATTATATCAATACTTAACATATCTTGCATCAAACTTATAGTATTATATAAAAGTTCTATAAAATCAACTCCCCAATATAATATATAGATACCACAAAAAGAGGTAAATATATGTGTTCCATCGCAGGATTCTATAACTCCAACAGGATTTTCAATACCGAACATGAACGATACTCATACATATTGAACGACATGAATAAGGCACTTGCTCACAGAGGTCCGGATGCACAAAATACAGTGCTGTCATCGCACTGTGGAATGGCACACACAAGACTTTCCATACGTGACGTAGCAAGAGGCGAACAGCCTATGAAAAAGGTCATCGGCGAAAATACTATATACATAGTGTACAACGGCGAGATCTACAACACAAAGGAACTGAAATCGGAGCTGCTCGCCCTTGGATATACATTTGATACAACTTCGGACACAGAGGTTATTCTCAACTGTTTTCTTCACTTCGGTCCCGATTTTGTTCACAGGCTGAACGGAATATTTGCATTTGCGATATATGACGAACATATCCAGACCATATATCTGTACAGGGATCACTTCGGTGTGAAGCCGCTGTACTACTCAGTAACTGATGACGGAACACTTGTCTTCGCCTCAGAGATCAAAGGACTGCTCTACTATCCAGGTATAAGGCCTGTCATTGATGCACGGGGACTATGTGAGGTGTTCGGAATCGGGCCGTCCAAGACTCCAGGCTGTGGAGTATTTCAGAATATAGACGAAGTAAAGCCGGGACATTTCATGAAATTCTCACCCTACGGAATGACAGACTTCACATATTACCGCATAACCAGCAATCCTCACACTGACAGCTATGAAGACACTGTGGAAAAAGTCCGTTATCTTGTCAAGGACAGTATAGAGAGACAGATCGTATCGGATGTGCCTGTATGTACATTTCTCTCGGGGGGCATCGACTCATCAATCGTCAGCAGCGTATGCGCCGCAAAACTCAGGGAGCAAGGGAAAAAGCTGCACACTTTCTCATTTGATTTCAAAGATAATTCTAAATATTTCAAGTCAAATGCATTCCAGCCGGAGCAGGATCGACCATATGTAGATATGATGGTAGCCCACATAGGTTCAGACCACACATATCTCACCTGCAATTACAGTGATCTTGCAGACTATCTGTATACTTCCGTGGAATCAAGGGATATGCCGACCATGGCGGACGTGGATTCATCACTTCTGTACTTCTGTTCATTGGTGGCAAAGGAATACAAAGTTGTACTAACAGGGGAATGCGCGGATGAGATATTTGGAGGATACCCATGGTTCTACAGAGAAGAACTGCTTTCATCTGATACATTCCCATGGATGAAGGATCTGTCGCCAAGGCTCTCAGTACTGTCGCCGGACATCATAGATAGTCTTGATATACCGGGATATGTGTCATCACTATACAATTCTCTCCTGTCCGAGATCAATCTTCTTCCGGGGGAATCCGATACAGAAAAGCGGCGCAGGCAGATATCTTATCTGAATATCAGGATGTTCATGCAGACATTGCTTGACCGAATGGACAGAACAAGCATGGCAAGCGGACTTGAGGCGAGAGTTCCATTTGCAGATCCACGAATACTTGATTATGTGTTCAATGTTCCATGGGAGTACAAATATTCCGAAGGCTGTGAGAAAAAGCTTCTCAGAGAGGCCATGAAGGATTATGTTCCGCACGAAATCATGTACAGAAAGAAAAGCCCTTATCCAAAGTCATATGACCCTCATTATGAGCAGGAGCTTGCAAAGAGGCTTCTCTGCGTGCTAAATGATCCGGAAAGTCCTCTTCTGCCTCTCATCGACAGAGAATATGTGAAAAACTTCATAAACGCGCCAAAGGATTACGGCAGGCCGTGGTTCGGTCAGCTCATGGCAGGACCTCAGATGATGGCATATCTTCTTCAGATTGATCACTGGCTGAGAAAATATGCTATTGTCCTTGACATATAAAAAGACTTCCAGACTTCTGTATACATGCGGCGTATCGAAAATGGCGAATACGCTGCATGTACAAGAGTTCTGAAAGTCTTGTTTTTACAGGCAATTTATATATTTGTTATTTATAGATTGCTTTCGCAGAAGGACTGCCCTTCTTTATCAGTTTCTTGTATGCTGTGGCCTTATTCCTAGGTACTGCAAATGTAATTTTGCTGTATGTTCCACTGAAGGCTTTTGCGCCAACGCTCTTGAGCTTAGCTGACTTTATCGTCATCTTCTTAAGGTTTTTGCATGATAAAAATGCGTTTGCCCCTATGCTTGTCACATTGTTGCCGATAGTGACATTCTTAAGAGCAGTGTATCTGCTGAATGCATTTGCGCTTACAGATGTTATCTTAAACCTTACATCACCTATAACTACAGTGTCTGCGATGGTCAGTGATGCAAATCTTTTATCTGACCTTGAGTACGTTGTTCCGGCAATTGCAACTGTTCCTGTGCCGTCTGCCTTTGCTCCGGTTATTGTGTACCTGAACTTTCCAACTGTATATGTCTTTCCCTTAGCAGCCTTTACTATGGCAAATGTCTTTGTTATTTTACCAGAATATGCATTCTTACCACATATTGTCACACTTGCCTTGCCCACCGCTTTGTTCTTGCTGTAGGTGACAGTGTAATCCTTGTTCAGTCTGAGCGTCTTTGTGCCAGCCTTGACAACAAGCGATCTCTGGGTGTGCGCTCTTCCATTGTAGATCTTGTTCTCTATTCCGGAAACCGTGATCTTGCTTGTCTTTTTGCTTATATCAGTTGTTGCAAGTTTGGCAATACTTGCTGTTTTCGCAGCCTTGCACACGGTACATGTGTATGTCCTCACACCGGCTGCTGTGTATGTAGGTTTCTTTGTTACCCTGCCGGAATTCCACTTATGTCCAAGTTCCTTTACACACACACCTGTGCTCATGACATCGCCGCAGACTGAGCACTCTGTATGTCCTGTTCCTGCCTTTGTGCAGGTTGGAGCCTTCTCTCCTTTTAGTGTATACTTTACAGTCTTACCATCTGAACATGGTGCTCTGTATATGGTTACCTTTAGCTCTGTGCTGTCATAGTTTTCCTTGTCATCGCCAGCGTATACAGCTGTTGCCACCACTGATCCGCCTGCCTTTATCGCAGTGGCTGTGTCAGCAGCAAGCCATACCCAGTCTCCCGGAAGTGCGATACTTCCAACGGTCTTATGTGTATTATCTACACTTAACAGCAGATTCGGCATTGCAGCCTTGCTCACATTTACCGTGATCTCAATTTCTGCTGTGTTGTAATTCACACTGTCAGCCGGCGTAAATACAACGGTGTACAGCGTCTTGTCACTGTCAGATACAAACGGCTTTAGAGAATCATCCTTCCATGCAAATGTTCCAAATATCTCAACCTTGTTAATACCGTCAAAATATGCTGTTCCTCCGTATAAAACAGACTTTGCAAGGCTGTCGCCATATGTTATTGCACTTGCTGTCGGCAGATCAGCTATGTTTACATTGGCCTTTAAGACATTTACCTGAATAGTTCCCCTGATCGAATTGTAGTGTTTCTGGTCATCCGGGGTAAATACTACATCATAGTCTGTTACATCAACCACAGGAACTGTGGAATCGTCAGCCCAGCTCCATGTTCCGGTTATGTTTTCTCCTGAAACTCCGATTACGGCTCCGCCCGAAATGCTTGCTTCATTTAAGGTTTTGTGTGGATCGTAACTTATCGGATCTGCCACCGGAAGTTCACTTATAACCGGATCAGCTTTAACTATATCGAATTCAGCCTTGCAGTTTATATCGTAATTTCCGCCCGTGGCATCCGTGATGGTTATCGTCGCTGTTCCAACTTCTGTGTTATCACTGTAAGATACTTCATATTCGCTTGAAGGAATGACTGTCTCACCGTCCATAAGAGCAAACTCAGGCTCTACCTTCTGTCCTGTGTATGTGTACTCAGGCTTAAGTCCGTCAAATGTTGGACTGCTGATCTTCTTTGGCTCAATGGTAAATGTCACGTTCTTTGTTCCTGAGTAAGCACCGATTCCTGTTACAATCGCAGTCGCTGTGCCAGCGTTGATATTGTCGGAATACGTTACATTATAATCTGAGCCTTCTTTTAGCTGTACAGAAAACATATTGTCCCAATTATAATATACCTTTACAGATGGTTTTAACTCACTTCCGGAGTAGATGATGTTTTTATTTTCATCTAACTCTGCATATACTTTATCGTTCAGCAATGCTCCAATTCTAAGCTTATTATCTTCTATACTTGTTGACAGATCAATTATAGAATCATCTGATGATGCGTTGAACCAATCTGACTTTAACGCAATGCCATCACCTGCTACAGCATATGCAGCACCTTGTTGTACACCTATTCCATCCAGAACAATCGGAATAACATTATGAGGCTCTGCATTTATAATTATTTTTTCTCCGTATATTCCATACAAATATATTCCGTCATTGATTTTTATATCACTGTTGTTAAAGTATAATTTTATTGTTTCATCAGCTAGAATTATCTTGTTTATATCTCCACCATTTAGTATCAATTGACCCATAGTATGTATCGTTCCCGAAATTTTTACATTACCAATTGTTACTGTTGAATCTTTTTTTATATCTAAATGACCTTTTACGTCTCCTCCCGTCTTAGAATCAATTATCGTTATTTTTCCGTTTTTTACATCAATATCATCTGTCTTATGTCCATTTATGTCTATAGTAAAATCAGAATCGGGATTGTTTATATCAAGAGCTGTATTTGTATCTTCCATAACGGTGACAACACTGTCCGGCATGTTTTCGGCATAACTTATTGCTTCTGGCAGTGAAACACAGGATATAGTCTCATCACCTTTTGTGACTGTCGCTGCAAGTTTCTCACCGCAGTATCTGCATATGCCATCCTCGAAGTTATGTTTGCCAAATACATCCTTTTTCTCATTGCTGTATGACACCGAGGCAATTTCAGATGAATCGTTACAGCCCATATAAGTTATGCTCTTATATACCTTCGGACCATGTAATACAGGATAGGTGTCTGTTCCGATGGTCTGTCCCCAAATTTCTTCTGGCTGACCGTTCTGCTGGAGATATGTAACTTCACCTGTTTTGAATTGCTCTGTCGTTTTACCTTCAACCTTTTCAGTGGTTCCGTCATTCGCGCCTATCGCATTTCCAGTATAAATAGTGCTGTCGTAATAACAGTTTGTAATGCTTGCATTGGATTCATTACGTCCGATCACACCTCCTACATTAACCCCTGTACCACT
>ERZ791815.210-NODE-210-length-61275-cov-4.744577_pt1 | contig 61275 bp, 52 predicted proteins | sample MGYA00510302_ERZ791815 | MGnify/ENA primary metagenome ERZ791815 (study PRJEB30046, sample SAMN00791995) | human gut metagenome | study: EMG produced TPA metagenomics assembly of the A metagenome-wide association study of gut microbiota in type 2... | reverse complement strand
CGCAAGAAGCTGACCGCCGTGCTGCTGGCCGTCACGCTCGCGCTGACGCTGGCGACGGCGGGGTTCGCGTACCTCACCGCGCCGCAGTATTTGCCGTACAGCGAGACAGAGTGGGCGATCTCACGCTCGCCCAGCGCGCTCGCGGACGACGGCTCGGCAGCGGATGGGCTTTCTGATCTCAGCGGCGCGGAGAGCATCTCCGTCAGCCTGCTCGTGCCGGTCTCCGGCGCAGAGGTCACGAACACGCAGGACCCCAACAGCAGCAAAACCATCTACTTCATCACCGCATGGCGCACGCCGCTCGACACATGGCGCGGCGCATTCGACAAAACCGGGGGCGCCCCGAACACACACAGCGCAAATGATCGCACACAGCGCGAGGCGGACGCACTGCAAGGCGTGCTCGCCAAGGCGGAGTCCGCGCGCACGCTCTTTACGCTCGACGCCGCGAACTGCGCGGCAGTCTGCTATTCTCAGAACAACGGGCAGGACGATGTGCTGCTCTGCGGCAGCATGAACGGCGGTGTCATTTCGCTGCCGAGGCTGGCATTGGGCTATTACGTTTTGCTATCGTTAGCACTTCTTATTACGCTGGGTATTGCATTTTTCGTCTGCCGCAGGAAGAAAACGGGCAAAGCGCTCGGCTATCTCGCGCTGATTCCTGCGAGCTATCTTGCCGGTCATCTACTCGTCAAGGGTTTCACGACGACGAGCTACCAGATGCAGCGCGACTTCTCGCTCATTATCCTCGCCGCCGCGCTGATCTACGCCGCGGTCATGCTGGCGATCAACCTCTGGCGGCAGAAGCGGGAGAAGGTGTAAAAGAGGAAGAGACGCATTCGCGTCTCTTCCTCTTTTGCAATCAAATTCGAATGCTCAAGGCCCTTTGAGCAAAGCCGTGATAGTCCGCAAATGCGCTTTTCAGGCCGTCGATTCCCTGCATTTCCCATCGGTCTGCCAGATACAGCATACCGCACATACAGGCAAACTTTTCATAGTACGATCCGCAGACCGCCTCTTCAAGAAACTGCTTTTGCCTGTCTGGATCTGTCTCCATAAGCGCGAGGCGCAGTTTGGCACGGCTTGCTGCTGCGACCTCGGTAAGCTGCGGTGTATGCCAGTCCACACAGTCGATTTCTGTCGCCTGATAGGAGAGAAGATGAGCGAATCCCTCATGAAATGTGTAAGCATCCAATCTTCTCAAATAGTCTGTACTTTCCAACGCGGCATTTGCCGCCGGATAGCGGTGTCCAATCAAGAGATGCGTAATCTCATGCGTCAGCAGATTCCGAATGATGCTGTCGAGCTGGTCGAGCTCCGCATAATTGCACCAACGGATGAGGTCAAAGATGAGATGTGCCTGCCCGTCGGGCGAGTGTGCCGCAACGGCGTCGTAAGGCTCGGGATAACCGACGATCAAATCAAGTGTCGGCTGTACCGCCTCCCAATCGGGGAAAAGCGCGTCCCAAATCGGGCGGTTGACGGGGACAAAGTGCGCAGCCGCTTCACAGATACGGCGTTCGAGCTTGCGCACAGTCTCTCGGAGAGCAAGATCCTCAGGCGGCGGAGTAAATGCATTCCTGCCAAGATCTGACGAAACCGAGGTGTGTTCAAAGAGCCATGAAGCACGAAAAGCGTCGACGCAGCTGCTCTCGATATATGCCTGTGCGATCGAACTGTCAATCAGCATTTTCAGTCCCTCTCTTTACGAAAAACCTCTTTTGCCGTAACAGACAAAAGAGGCTTTTCCTTGGCGCAGCGGGAGGGATTCGAACCCTCGTGAGGTTTCCCTCAAACTGATTTCGAGTAATTTCGAAACTGTTCCACTTAGGCGTCACATCGAAGCAGTACACGGTAGTTACTATGCCTTGAACCCGTTGAAAAATCAGGATTTTTTGAGTATTTGATACAAGAAAAACAGGGGTGGCAGGCGCTTTCGCATTTTCCGAAAAATGCGAGCAAAAATGGACAAAGGATAGAAAATAGGATAGACCACATTTCTGAGAATCATTGGTTTTCTCTGCTGTCGGCAATCACCAGAAGGGAGAACTGAAATGGATCTGCTGACCTATTATTCGGATCTTGCAGTAGCATATCCGGAGTATATTACACAAAAGCAGTTTTGTGAAGTGTGCGGGATATGCCACAAGACTGCATATAATTTAACCCGGCGCGGAGAAATCTCATATGAGATAGTAGATACCCCTACCGGGCGTATTCATCACATTAAGCTCACAGATGCACTTGCCTATCTTTACAAAAAGGATACGCTTTATGGAAATGATGAAAATGTAAATCGGCAAATATATGAGGTGCTGCAGGCACATTTTTCATACCTGCCCGATCTCCTTCGGACACAGCAAATCAGGGAACTGACAGGGTTTTCAATGACCGCTATTCAACGCTGGGTACTCGAAAAGCGTATTACTGCCATACTCGGAAGAAAAGGGTGGAATATTACAAGGGATTCGCTTGTAACCTTTCTTTCGTCGTCCTATTGCCTACGCGGAAATAGAAAACCCCAAAAATTTCAAGCTCTGTTGCAAAAGTGTACCGAGCAATTAAAAATTTGAAATCTCAGGGCAGGGATTCCCCTGCCCTTTTATATCCCCATAGAATGTGAGGTGAACGCTATGGCCTTATCCCTGCCCTATTACTATGGACATTCTGGTGAACAATACGCTTTCTTTCGCATTCCAAAACTGCTAATCACCGATAGCCGGTTTGATGGCGTTTCCTCTGATGCAAAGCTATTGTATGGACTGCTACTTGATCGCATGGAGTTGTCCTATCGGAACGGTTGGGTAGACGACCAAAATCGTGTCTTTATCATTTTTACGGTAGAAGAAGTCATGGAAACCCTGCGCTGTCGCTCTGAAAAGGCGGTGCGCCTATTCGCAGAATTGGACAGCAAAAAAGGTATTGGTTTGATTGAACGAAAGCGGCAAGGACTTGGAAAACCGGCTATCATTTATGTGAAAAACTTTGCCGGCGATATATCCTAAATAAATCGAAAGTCCAGACTTTCGATTTTCGAAAATCATAGATGTGGCCGGAGTCTGCGCTTCTGTGACTTTCGATTTTCGAAAGTCTTGATTTTCGGTTTTCGAATTTCTTGACTTTCGAAAATCGAAATCTAATAAGACTGAGATATAGCAAGACTGAGAATAGAAAGAATACCACCCGAAAAAAGAATAACCGTAAGAAGCAACAGCTTTGTTAGAACAGGGGCCGCAAGGCTCCTTTTTTGTTGGAGGAGGTGTCCCATTGAAAACAATCGCACTGGCAAATCAGAAGGGCGGCGTGGGTAAGACCACCACAGCCGCCAGCCTCGGCATTGGTCTTTCTCGGCAAGGTAAAAAAGTCCTGCTGATCGACGCCGATGCACAAGGCAATCTCACGCAGATGTTAGGCTGGTCACAGCCTGACGAATTATCCCCAACGCTCTCCACCCTGATGGAGAAGATCATCGCAGAGCAGCCCATCGCCCCCGGCGAGGGCATCCTGCACCACCCGTCCGGCGTCCATCTTGTCCCCGCCAATATCGAGCTGTCGGCACTGGAGGTCACGCTGGTCAACACCATGAGCCGTGAAACGGTGCTGCGGCAATATCTGTCCACCGTGGCAGACCGCTACGATTACGCGCTCATCGACTGTATGCCGTCCCTCGGTATGCTGACCATCAACGCCCTGACCGCTGCGGACAGCGTGATTATCCCTGTGCAGGCGCAATATCTCCCCGCAAAGGGGCTGGAACAGCTTTTGCGAACCATCACCCGCGTGAAACGGCAGCTCAACCCGAAGCTGGAGGTAGACGGCATTGTACTGACCATGGTGGACAGCCGCACCACACTGGCGCGGGAGATCAATGCGCTTGTCCGCAAAACCTACGGCGGTCATGTGTTCGCAAGTGAGATCCCCCGTTCCATCAAGGCGGCAGAGATCAGTGTGGAAAACAAAAGCATTTACGACCACGACCGCAGCGGCAAGGCGGCGCTGGCGTATGAAAATCTGACGAGGGAGGTGTTGAGCCTTGGCAAGCAAATTAAGCGGCATCGAACTGACCCGGTACGATGACCTGTTCAAAACGGACGCGGAGCGTGAAGCCGACCGGCAGGAACGGATTCAGATCGTTCCCGCAGCAGAGGTTTTCCCATATTCCCGCCAACCGTACACCATCGACCGCCCCACGCCTGATCTGGTGCGGCTTATGGACAGTATTGAGCACATCGGCATTGCCGAGCCGCTGATCGTCCGCCCCCGCGAGAGTGGTGGCTATGAGATCATCTCCGGCCACCGGCGCGATTACTGTGCGAAGGCCGTGGGGCTGGATACCCGCCCCGTTATTGTCCGAAATTACAGCGATGAGGAAGCGGACATTTTGGTGGTAGACTACAACATCAACCGTGAGGACTTGCTGCCCAGCGAGAAAGCCAAAGCCTACAAGCTGAAGCTGGACGCCATGAAACGGCAGGGTCAGCGGACAGATTTAACTTCTGGCCAACTTGGCCAGAAGTTAAAGGGACATAGTTCAATAGACCTTTTAGCGGATCAGGTAGACGAAAGCCGCAAGCAAGTACAGCGATATGTGCGTCTGAATAAGCTGATCCCTCCGCTATTGGACGCGGTGGATGCGGGAACGCTCAAGTTCGTTCCCGCAGCGGATTTCCTCTCCCACCTGTCCGAAAAAGAACAGACCTACCTCCTGCTTGCCATGGAGCGTGACGAAGTATCCCCGTCGCTTGGACAGGCCCAGCGGCTCAAGCAGCTCAGCGGCGAAGGCAAGCTGGAAAATAACATCATCGACCTCATCATGCGGGAGGAAAAGCCACTGGAGCGCAAGGTCACGATCCGAAACGATCGTCTGCAAAAGTATTTTCCCGCCAGCTACACCCCGAAGCAGATGGAGGATGTCATCATCAAGCTGCTGGAGGGTTGGCACCGCAAGCGCCAGCAGGAACAGAGCCGTTAAATCGTGCTGCGCCTTTTCTCTCATATCAGGAATGGAGGTCAGCATGGAAATTGATAGATGGGTAGGCCCATACAGGGTACGGGCATTCCCGTGGATAGAAAAGAATTTAATCTATTTCAATGTGCACTGTTACGCACCGGGGCAATCATTGGAAAAGCCTCCGGTGTTGGATCAAACAGTTTACATTACCAATGATGCGGCTGGGCGTCGGTTGGTATTTGAATTTACGCACACGCTTGCTGCGTATGTGGAAGAACTCTCCCACCGTATGAACATAGAACGGAGTAAGGGTGCCAATACATGGAAAGATAATTCCGAAAACAGGATTATCATTTCGGCAGAAAGTATTCCGCCCGATTTACTGGCCGCAAAACCACACCATAAGCAATTCAGGCAGCGAGATAAGAGCCATAACGAGCCGGAAAGATAGCTGCCTGCAATAAAACAAGACTGGAGGTGTTTTCATTCAACAAGCAGATTTTCCACGCCGTATCCCTCTCTGGCGGCAAGGACAGCACGGCTATGCTCTTGCTGATGATTGAACGAGGTTTGCCCATAGACACGGTCCTTTGGGCAGACACGGGCATGGAATTTCCGGAAATGTATGACCATATCCGCAAAGTGGATGACTACCTTTACCGGGAGCGTGGTATCCACATCACCATGCTCCGTCACCCAAAAGGCTTTGAATACCTGATGTTCGAGGAAGAAAAGCAAAGGCCATCTTCCATCGAAAACCGGCAACGGCTGGGCGTTTCGCTCTATGGCAACGGCTGGCCCGGTGCTAAGGTACGATGGTGTACGGGTCAGCTTAAAACCCATCTTATCAGCAAGGAGGTCAATCGGCTCAAGGGCGAGTATCAGGCTCTCCACTATGTCGGTATCGCGGCAGATGAGCCGAAACGGATCAAGAACGAGCAGTATCCGTTGGTGGACTGGGGTATCACCGAAGCAGAGGCTTTGAAAATATGTTACGACCGTGGTTATGATTGGAGTGGACTATATGAGATCTACCACCGCTGTTCCTGCTGGTGCTGCCCCCTCCAGCGAATCAACGAATTGCGAAAGCTGCGGCATCACCACCCTGAATTATGGAAAAGGCTCCGCGATATGGATCAGCGGGCCATCGCCCAATTCGGGCATAACCCTTTGGGGCAATTCAAACAGAATTGGACAGTAGAACGATTGGAACAGAGATTTGCGGCAGAAGATGCTCAAATCTCTGTTTTTCTATCTTCTGGAAAGGACGGCACTATGACAGAAAAGCAAAAGCAGGAGTGCAGCGAGTTGGAAACCATGCTGCAAGGCACACCGAAGCAAAATGTTCTGATCTCCTTTGATGGCAAACCGCCGAAAACGCTGGAGGAATTGGAAAAAGAACAGCAGCGACGAAAAAAGAAACACAAAGATCGAGGTGAAGCACGGTGACAAACTATCAGAAGCGAAAAGAAAAGAATGATGAATACCGCAGCAAAATCATGCGCTTCACCTTTCAGCTTTCCCTCGGTGACAGCGAGGTACGGGAATGGTTTGAACAACAGCCAGAAAAGGGTGCATACCTCAAAGACCTTATCTTACGGGATAAAGCGGAGCGGCTTGGGTACAGGGAGCAGAAAAGTGCAAAACCCGACAAAGCCGGTGACTACGAGATCATACAGTCCATTCGTATGGGTGGGCGCGTTCTGCTTATGGGGTTCAATCCGAAGGACGAAACCTATATGACCTGCTATCAGCAGTACAATTTTCTCGGAGAAAAGATGTATCCCGAAGCACTTGCCTGTAAGAGTTATCTGGAAATTGCAGAAACCTTTTTGAATCGCTTGCAGGCACAGGTCGAAAAAGTCAAAGCTTTCCGTGCGGCCCGAAATGTCCCCTATGCCGTTTTAGGCGTGGACGATTGCCTTCCTCCGTCAGAGGAATCTCTGCAAGGAAAGCTGATTGTTCTCCGCCCCACCAGCCTTGCACCGGAATACCGCACGGCAGACTGTCAACTCGGCTTTGCGCAGGGCGGCTTTGGCTGCACACCCGGCGCACGCGGGCGTGCGGTTTACTTCGAGGAATTGTATTCCGGTGAACGATGCCGGTGGGACATTACCGATGTTCTCGGAGTTGCAGATCATAACAAGCTGCCCGAATGGGCTAAGGAAAGACTGGCGGAATACGAAAAGAAGCGTACCACGCCGAAAAAAGAGAGGGGTGAAGCACGATGAGTGACCGTGAGTCGGCAAACATCATGAAAGAAAAGATGACCGTTTTGTGCGTTAAGCCAGGGAAGAAGCCTATGCGTATTGAAATTGAAGATGGTCTTGGCGCATTACAGCGAGCGGTTGGAGGCTGTATCGAAGCTGTATACCCGTATGAAGATCCTGTGGCACTGATTGTAAACGAAGAAGGAAAGCTGAACGGATTGCCGCTGAACCGTGCGCTCCGAGATGAGGATAACGATATTTATGACATTGTGGCTGGGAATTTTTTGATTGTCGGACTTGGGAAATCTGAATTTACATCCTTAACGCCTGCACTGATGAAGAAATACGAGAAGCTATTTCATCATCCGGAAGCCTTTATTAAGCTGGGGGAGCGCCTGACAGTCGTTCCTATGCCGGAACCGCAGGCGCACAAATCTACAAAAGAGCGAGGTACAGCACGATGAGTGACCGTGAGCCGGTAAACATCATGGGCGTTATCGCCTTTCCAAACCCTGACAAGGACAAGCGCGTGATCCGCTTCATCGACAGCGAGTACCATACACTCTTTACCATCCAAGACGGGGAAAGCATCGTCATCACCCGTTTTGACGGTGAGCAGTTGATCCTGCCCTGCACCTACATCGACGATTGTCATACCCGCATTGGCAGCTCCGTCTGCCATATCTGTGAATTTGCAGAAATACAGGAGCGCAACGGCAATCTCTATGTTCCCAGCACGCCGAAAATCAGCGATGAGATCGGCACCTATGAAATCTACCAAATCCCCATAATCGCCGATGTGGGCTACTGTTTCCGGCCCTACGCGGAGGCAAAAGGGAAACTCCAGAATGCTGATTATCGGCGCACCTATGCCGGTATGTTTGCGAAAGATAATACGCTGGAGCATCTTTGGGCAAAGCACAACGGCGACCGCCGACCCTTTGCCCGTCAGATGCACTCCATGTCCGTAGGCGATGTGGTAGTACTGACACAGGCCGGAAAGAAAACTGCCTACTACGCCGATACCTTCGGTTTCCAAGAAGTGCCGGAGTTTTTAGCACGTCAGAGAGTGCAAAAGAAACACAGAGAGCGAGGTGAAGCCAGATGAGCTATGACGCGCAGAAAGTGACCTACCAGGAGGTCACGATTTTTGACCGACCGGCGTTGTTTACGGAATGCCGCATTGACCGAGCCACCGTACCGGAGGGCGTATATCGCTACGAGCTGCGCCATGGCGATGCAGATTGGGGTGAGCCGATAGAACTATCGCGGAGTCTCATGGTCAACTTCTATGGCACCGTCCTCACCCGTGAGCCGTTCCAGCTTCCCATTGATGGGTGGATTCCGCTGGAGAACGGCAGCCTTTCCTTTCAGGATGGCGGATGCCGTACCCTTGCGGAATTTCAGGAGAAATATCCCGCCAGCGATAAGGATGTCATTGACTTTTACAGCGTCAATGAGCCTGCACTGCACGCTCTCTATTTCTCTCGTAGCGAGGAACAGGACAAGACCGTAGGTTGCGTGGGACACCTGCGGGGTGATTTTGGCAGCGGCAAGCAGTTTTATACAACATGGTGGCCCCACCAGGCAGATAGACTGAACACGCCGGAGTTTAAGGCCGATATTGACCGCACCGTAAACTGGCTGCGGGAGCAGCCGGACTCCCCGCTGCGGGACTTCGACAGCATGAACCGCTGCTGTAACCGGTATGAGCAGATCTGCGCCATCAAGGGTGCACTGCTTCCCTCTTACGGATTCATGGTGAAAACCAAACAGTATGTGTATATGCTCCGCTGTACGCCAGTTAAAGGTGATTACCAGTTTTATATTTATTGCTATCAGCGGAAGCCATTTGAAAAGGCCCAAAAAGAACAGCAAAAGAATGACCGGCTTGCAGTAAAAAAGCGGGCGGAGCCGGAGAGATAGGAGGTGCGAGCCTTGCCAACCAAATTTCAGCTTATCACAGAGCTGTATGACCAGACTGTGCAGAGCGTTACCGGCAGCTATCAAAGCTGGACGGGCTTTCTCCGCGCCGCCTGCTACAATTACAAATGTCCCTTTGATGATCAAATTCTGATCTACGCCCAGCGCCCGGACGCCACGGCGGTCCTTGAGATGGAACGATGGAACCGTCAGTTTGGCCGCTGGGTCAATCGCGGCGCAAAAAGCATTGCCGTATTTGGTGATGACGGACAAAACTGCCTGAAGCTCTATTTTGATGTGTCCGATACCCATGCGTCCCGCTTTGCCCGTCCACTGCCTATCTGGACGATGCACCCGGTCTTTGAGCCGGAGGTCATCGAAACGCTGGAGGCCACCTTCGGCAACCTGTCCGAAAAAGAAAATCTGGCGGACGCCGTGCGTTCCGCCTGTCATAACGCCGTGGCGGACAACATCACAGACTACCTGCAAGACCTGCGGGAGTGCCGGGAGGACAGCCTGCTGGAGGAGCTGGATGACCTTAATCTGGAGGTGTTCTACCGGGATGCGCTGGAGGTCAGCGTGGCCTATATGCTGATGACCCGGATGGGCTTACGGGCAGACGATTATTTCACCGCTGACGAATTTGCCCATGTTTACGAATTCAACACGCCGCCCACCGTCAACGCCCTGGGCATCGCCACCAGCGACATCGCAGAGATGGGATTGCGGGAGATCAGCCGCACAGTCATGCAGGCTCAGCGGGATCAGTTTTTTGCAAACCGCGCGAGAATCGGTTATGATGACCGCACAGAACAACACGAAACACCCCATGAAAGGAGCGAACAACATGGAGGTCACTTACAGGATGCAGAACGGCTATCAGGTGCCGAACCTGCTGATGCCGCAGACGCCGGAGGTGCATCTGGGCAAGTACGCGGAGCTGCGTCGGCAGTACCTGATGAAGCACCGCAGGGTGCTTTACACCAACCTGAAAACCAGCGGCAAGCTGACGGAGCATCTCTCGGAGATCGAGCAGACCTCGCGGAAGATGGTGGAGCAGGCCGTGGCGCGGATGGCGAGAGCCGAGGGCGTGACGGAGGAACTGAAAGCGACCGATCCCCTGCGCTGGGCGGGCCTGATGAACAATCTCCGGCACAGCGCGGAGGAGCTGGTGCTCAGCGACTTGATCTACGCCTGACAACCCAAGAACCCACAGAGGCAGGAAGTGATGAACTTCCTGCCTCTGCTGTTATAGATGCGGCACAACCAACCATAAAAGAACTGTTCGAGCAGTACAAGCAAACGGTTGCTGCTGCATTGGTAAAAGACACAGCATTTGTCAATGCCTGCCGCAATTCAGATCGTGAAAATGCCATTATGGAAGGGGCAGACGCAATCCGGCGCATTGTCAACGAAAGCGGCGATTTGCAGCTTGCAAAGCTCTACTTTGATATGCCAGCCTTCCATAACCGGCTGCATCAGGAGCTTTTAGAGGAAACTTATCCGAAGCTGGTAAACGCAGCAGACCATAGCCCGTTCAAGCCCTATCAGGTTGCAGCCTATCACCATATTGAAAACGGCTTTGACGATAAGCTGGACTATCAAACGCTGGAGGAAGCAGAAGCAGCAGCGCAGGGCTATGTTGCCGGTACGATGGAGGAAGACGGTTTTGCCTATGACGGCGCTGCCGTGTATGACGCCGAAACACGCCAGTGCCTCCGTGTCTACGGTGATTACCCGGACGAAAAAGCACAGGAGCAGGCTGCGTCCTTTGCACAGGAACATGATGCCGTGCGGCAAAATACCGCAGAGCTGCCCGCCTTTCTGGATATGCACCTCATCGAAGCAAATCTGCTGGACGACGGCGGGCGCAAACACAAGCGGCAGGAGATTTTTGAATACTTTCAGGCGCACAAGGGCCTTACGGAACGCACGGAGTTCTTAAAAAACAGCTACAACGATATATGGGTGGAGGTACTGACCGACGGTGTTCGGACAGGCTACCATGCCGAGAAAGACGGACTATTGATGTGGGAGGGCAGCTATCTCTCCCGCACTTCGGAGTCCGTTTTTTCATGGTCGGTCATCACCGAGATGACCGAGGGCCTGATTGAGCGCGGCGAATACAAGATCAAGCTGGGCCTGCAAAACGCCCCGGTCATGGTTGAGCAGCTTGCCCTATTCGACATGGGCGGCGACGCTCCGGTGTACGAGGCTCCGGCAGATGCGCCCTCCGGCATTCTGGCCCCGGCGCGCACGGTGCCGCAGGAGGTCATTGATCTGGCGCTCTGCACGGGCGGAAACGAACCCAACAGCGCGGAGCGCATCGCCGTATTTTATATGCGGGAGCGGCCAGAATCGGAAAATATATCATTTCTGCGCCGGGAGTTTGGCAGGGCGAATGGGCGCGGCATCGAGTACGAGGGCCGCAAATACGCCGTGTGGTTCATGGAGGATGGCGTCCACCTCGCCCAAGGGGACAGCGTCCGCACCGGGTACAGCAAAACCATGGTCACATGGGAACAGGCGTCGGCGCGGATTCTGGAACTGCTGGAGGCGGGGACATATCTCTCCGCGTCCGAGCTGGCGCAGGCCCCGGACAAAGTGCTGCACGAAGCGATGGACGCGCTTTTGATGACAGCCCGCGATCTGAACGAAGAAGGCCGCGCGCAGGGCCTTTTCCCGCAGACTTTGGCCATCCATGATCAGCACAAGGGCTACCCAGAGCTGGACGAGGATATGGTGGCCTTTGCAAAGGCCGAGGGTGGTCTGCAAACGCTGGCACAGGAATATCACACTTTCCTTGACGCTTATGCCCAAGACCGCGACATTATGCGCTGGCGACTATCCGCTTACAACACCCACCGGATCGGCGTTGTACTGGATGGCCTGACCTACCCGGAACGCAGTTTCACCGCCCAGCCAAGCTTTCTGCGCCAATGTAAAATGTTCATCACACAGGATGAGATCGACCATTACTTTTTGCGGGAGGGCGTCGAAAGCCGGCTGACAATCTATTCCCATTTCTGCTATCCCCATACGCCGGATGAACACCAGAAATTCATCAAGGGCAGCTTTGGCGAGTATAGCGGCGGCAGCCGTGCCGGATACCAGCACACGAAAACATCAAAAGGGCTGGACTACGAACGGGACTATAATTTCAAGAAATATGATACCGTTCACCTGACGATCCCCAATGTGGTCAAGGAGTATGAGCGCCTGATCGCGCAGAAACGATTCCCCGGCGAGGATGCTATCGCCAAAATCCCGGAATATGAGCGTGGGCAGTTGGCTCGAACCGTCTATAACGGTTTTTACAATGCCCCGGACGATGTGCCGCGTCCCTATCCCAAGGGCACGGATTATTACGATGCGCTTCCCATGATCGAGGAGCAGCTGCAAGATAAGGGCAAGACTGCGGAAATATTGGCGGCGCTGACCTCACGGCTGGATGGGACGGACGAGAGTGACCGTTCCTATGATTCCGTCCGCCACGCAAGAGAGCAGCTTTCCGCTTATGTGGACGGCACTTTTAGTCTGTTCAACCACCGGCATGATGCACAGCTTGTAAAAGCGGCGGAGCAAACCGCAGCAGCGCAGACCGCGCCTGATACAGTGGGAACGGTCCCGTGGGAGCCGACGCAACTGGAGACAGACACAGGCACTTCCGTTGGCGATATTTCCATCGGCACACGTCTGGCCATAGATGGGCGGCAGTTTGAAGTGGACAGCGTAGACGATCATACGCAAAATGTATCGCTGCGGGATGTGACCTTTGAAGGCGGGACGGGCTTTCCCATTTTCCGAAAGGAATCCATCGACTATGTCCGCGCTCACATGGAGCAGCCGGACATGGTGCGGGAAACCGCGGCACCGCAGACGGACAAGCCGCCTGCGGTACTCACCCCGCCGAAAAAGAAAAGGCAAAATGCGCTTGCCTACCCGCTGAATCCAAACGGCGGCAACTACCGCATCACTGATGACCACATCGGGGAGGGCGCACCGCTGGAGCGCTTTCAGCGCAATCTGGACGCGATCCGTACCCTAAAAACCGTGGAGACCGAAAACCGCACCGCCACAGCGGAGGAACAGACGGTGCTGGCACAGTATGTGGGCTGGGGCGGTCTTGCCGAGTTTTTCGATGAAAAAAACGCCCGGTACGCTGAGCTGAAAGACCTGCTGACGGACGCCGAATACGCCGCCGCCCGCGAATCCACGCTCACGGCGTTCTACACGCCGCCTGTGGTTATCCGCGGCATCTATGCCGCCCTGGGGCAGATGGGCTTCACGCAGGGCAACATTCTGGAGCCGTCCTGCGGTATCGGCAATTTTCTCGGTATGCTGCCGGAAAGCATGAGCGGCAGCAAGCTCTACGGCGTGGAGCTGGACGATCTCTCCGGACGCATCGCCAGACAGCTTTATCAGAAAAGCAGTATTGCGGTGCAGGGCTATGAGAAGACCGTCTTCCCGGATAACTTTTTCGATGTAGCCATCGGCAATGTGCCGTTCGGCCAGTTCCATGTAGCGGACAAACGCTATGACCGGCTGAATTTTCCCATCCACGAGTATTTCATCGCCAAGGCGTTGGATCAGGTCAGACCGGGCGGCGTTATCGCCGTTGTGACCTCCAGCTACACCATGGACAAGCGCACCGCCAGCGCGCGAAAATACATTGCGCAGCGAGCAGAGCTGTTGGGGGCCATCCGTCTGCCCAACAACACCTTTAAGAGCGCCGCCGGTACGGAGGTGGTTTCAGATATTCTGTTCCTCCAAAAGCGGGAACGAATGGTGGATATAGAACCAGAATGGGTGCATCTTGCCACCAACGAGGACGGCATTCAGATGAACAGTTATTTCATCGACCACCCGGATATGATCTTGGGTGAGATGAAGATGGTGTCCGGGCCGTTCGGCCCCACGCCTACCTGCGAGCCGTACCCGGAGCAGCCGTTGGAAGCACTGCTGGCGGAGGCCGTTCAGAATGTCCACGGCGAGATCACCGCTTATGACCGGGAGGAAGAACTGGAGGGAGAGGATCATTCCATTGAAGCCGATCCTGCCGTTCGCAACTTCTCCTATACACTGGTGGACGGTCAGATCTACTACCGGGAGAACAGCCGCATGAACCCCGTGGAGGTATCCAAGACCGCGGAGAGCAGAATCCGCGGCATGATCGAGCTGCGGGACTGTGTGCGGACACTGCTGGAGTATCAGACCGAGGACTATCCCGATGAAGAAATCAAGGCGCAGCAAGTCAAGCTGAATACCCTCTACGACGCCTTCACCAGAAAATACGGACTCATCAATTCCCGCGGCAACGCCATCGCCTTCGATCAGGACAGTTCCTACTTTCTGCTGTGTTCACTGGAAATTCTGGACGAGGACCGGAACCTGAAACGCAAGGCCGACCTGTTCACCAAGCGCACCATCCGCAGCCACAAACCCGCCGAAAAGGTAGATACAGCGGTGGAGGCGCTGGCGCTGTCCATCGGGGAAAAGGCCCATGTGGATATGGACTATATGGGCAGGCTCACCGGCAAGGACGAGGAAACGCTGTTTGCCGAGCTGACCGGCGTGGTGTTTCTCAACCCTGACTACGCCGAGGGCGTAAATGAAAAGTACCTGCCCGCGGACGAATACCTTTCCGGCAATGTGCGTCAGAAATTGGCGGTTGCTCAAGGCAAGGCAGAACAGGACCCGCAGTATCAGATCAACACTGATGCGCTCGCGCGGGTGCAGCCCACTGACCTCACCGCCAGCGAGATCTCCGTCCGACTGGGCGCTACCTGGCTGGACACGGACTATGTGCGCCAGTTTATCTTTGAAACGCTGGGAACACCACGCAGCGTGCAATGGGGCATGAAGGTCCACTATTCTAAAATCACCGGCGAGTGGCGTATCGAGGGCAAGAGCAAGGATCGCGGCAATGTCAAGGCCATCAGCACCTACGGCACACAGCGCATCAACGCCTATGAGATCATCGAAACGACACTTAACCTGAAGGATGTCCGCATTTTTGATTACCACTACGATGAGGAAGGGCGCAGAATTGCCGTTCTGAACAAGAAGGAGACGGCCATCGCCCAGAGTAAGCAGGAACTCATTAAAGACGCTTTTGCTGAGTGGATCTGGAAAGACCCGGACCGGCGTGAAGCTATCTGCAAGACCTATAATATTCTGTTCAACAGCAACCGCCCCCGTGAGTATGATGGCAGCCATATCAATTTCAGCGGCATGAACCCGGAGATCACGCTCCGCAAGCACCAGGTCAACGCCATCGCGCACATTTTGTACGGTGGAAATACCCTGCTTGCCCATGTGGTGGGCGCGGGCAAAACGTTTGAGATGGTTGCGGCGGCGATGGAATCAAAGCGGCTGGGCCTGTGCCAGAAGTCGCTCTTTGTGGTGCCCAACCACCTGACAGAGCAGTGGGCCACTGAGTTTTTGCAGCTCTATCCGGCAGCGAACATCCTTGTCGCCACCCGCAAGGATTTTGAAACCAAAAACCGCAAGAAATTCTGTGGGCGCATCGCCACCGGCGACTACGACGCCGTCATCATCGGGCATTCGCAGTTCGAGAAGATCCCTATGAGCGTAGAGCGCCAGCGGGCCATTTTGGAGCAGCAGATCGACGAGATCATGGTGGGGATTTCCGATGCCAAGCGAGAAAAAGCCGAGAACTTCACCATCAAACAGATGGAGAAAACCAAGAAGGGCCTGCAAGCCAAGATCGACAAGCTGAACGACCAGAGCCGCAAGGACGATGTGGTCACCTTTGAGGAATTGGGCATTGACCGTATTTTCATTGACGAATCGCATTATTTTAAGAACCGTGCGAAACGTTGTGCATAAGTCGTAGCAGACAGCTATGACGAAAAGCACCATGCGATAGCACTTGATATATCAAGAAAATATCGTAGAGAACTCAAATCTCAAATTCAGAGGCGAAATTCCTCTGCCGTACAGAATCAATGCCGGAAAGGAGAAATCCCACAGCGGTCTGTCAAACCGCAGGCAGTACGAGAGCTAATACTCCACTGTGCGTTGTCTATCTGTAAATAGACAGGGTACAAAGCGTGGTGAAGTCGTAACCTGAAAACCTAAACCGAAAGGCATGGATAATAATGGTGCGGGCTTCCGAAACCTATGGCTATCCAGTAGTGAAAGCTATGCAGCATCGTAAGAGTGCTTGGCATCCGAAAGGATGAAGATTGGAGAAAGCAGATACGGCTGGGTTTTCCGTATATGCCCCATGAAATGAAATATTCATGCGGAACCACACAACAACTGTGATTCAAAGTGTGGTTAGGTTCTCCCGGTGTAAGGTAGCGGCCTAAGGGTTTCAACGGTCTATTGACCACAAGGATAGAGATTTGGGAACGTTTGAGAGCCTGTATTTGGAGTGTTACAGCACAATGAAGAATACAGGAAGTCAGCCGTGCCATAGTAGTCTGCAATTGGGTAACGCCAATTACACGGGGCTGAAATGCCCCACGGCGAAGGGCACGAGTCAGATTGATTTGTAAATTTCACGAAAGAAAATCCAATAACTCCCTGAAAGACGGGTGACGAACTGCGAGGTGAAAACCTTGTGCATTTAAGCGTCAGATTTTCAACAGAAAAAGAATTGAAACAGTTTCAAGACCTGCTCTATGAAAAATCGGGGCAAGGCGTTTCATTCACGGGACTGTTGGAAGCAATGGTCAGCGAAGTGACTATTGTAACCGCTGTTCATAACATCAAGTCCAACAAGGGCAGCAAAACTGCCGGTGTGGACAGGATGAAAATGGACAAGTATCTGCAAATGCCAAAAGAAGAACTATTTCAGTTGATTCAATCAAATATCTCCAATTACAAGCCGAAGCCAGCCAAACGGAAGTATATCGAAAAGGCAAACGGCAAAAAGCGACCTCTGGGTATTCCCACTGTATTGGATAGGATTATACAGGAATGTATGCGACTGATTCTGGAACCGATATGCGAAGCGAGATTCTATCCGCACAGCTATGGTTTCCGTCCTTACCGGGCGCAGAAGCACGCTATCCGGGATATTGTCAATGTCATCAATGCAAGTGTGAAATCCAAAGACCAGCCGGTATGGGCAGTCGAGGGAGATATAAAGGGCTGTTTTGACAACATCAATCATAGATTGTTGCTGAAAAAGCTATGGCGAATCGGAATCCACGATAAGAGGGTTCTGAAAATCATCAGCCAAATGCTAAAAGCCGGATATATCGATCAGGACTTATACCATGCAACAGAAATGGGAACACCACAGGGCGGTATATTATCTCCGTTGCTGTCCAATGTGTATCTCAATGACTTTGACTGGTATGTGGGGCGCTGCTATATGGAGCCGCACCGTCAATGCAAGCACAAATGCAACGATACCCGAAGGCTGAAATGGTCTGGAATCACCCCGAAATACAATTTTCGCTATGCGGATGATTGGGTGATCCTGACCTCTACGGAACAGGAAGCGTTCCGTATGAAGCATGAACTGACAAAGTATTTCAAGCATCGCATGAAGTTGGAACTGTCACAGGAAAAGACCTATGTAACCGATTTGAGAAAGAATGGTATTCATTTCCTCGGTTACATAGTCAAGGCAGAACGAAAGAGGAAAACACCAGACCCAGCCACATGGTCAGATAATCTGGTAGGAAAGCCATTCCCTGATATGGAACGATTGACGAAGAAAATCCATACCTTGCAAAAAGAAGTTAGGAAAATTGGATTATACACGCAATCCAACACGCAGGCGGCTCAAATCCAGTATGTGAACTCCGTGATTATGGGACTGGCCCAGTATTTGCAACCCTCTATCTGTTCTCATGCCTACCATGCCATTGACCGTAGAGTGAATAATACGGCGTTGGCAGTATGGAAAAACCTGTTTCCCAAGCAGTACAACCAAATGCAGGTGCCGTTAAAGGAATTAAGTAATCTGCCACATCGGCACGAAGGTTATGACAGTAAAACCTTCGCAATTCAAATTGATGGGAAATGGTTCGGAATAACCTATGCGTTTATTACACACAGTCGTTATGAAAGCAAACCATTTGACCAGAAAATGACCCCTTATACGGAGGATGGACGCAGGCGGTATGTAAATTATCGTACCAAGCATAAACCGTTGCCCTGTGACCGCCCCTCCATCAATACACCCGAAGATATAGCCTTATCCATCTACGCTAGCGGCAAGGGATGGAGAGCCAATTTCGAGTATTTTATGAATCGGGAATATGCCTACAACCGAGATAAGGGAAAATGCAAATGCTGTGGTAGATATTTCTCTGAACTGATTCCGAAACATTGTCATCATGTAAATCCACGACTTCCGATTGAAAGAATCAACAAAGTTCCAAATTTAGCATGGCTATGTATACCGTGTCACCGCATGGTACACAACAGTCCTATACCGCCAGAGTTGGATGCCAAGGCGGTACGCAAAATCAAGAAATATCGTGAAAAACTCAAAAAGTGAAATTTACAAGTGCGCTGTATTCGTGAGGGTACAGATGCAATGAAATCAGTAGAAAGTAAGTCAATCTGATGGTAGGCCGGGTGCGCTGAAAGGTGCACGCCCGGCGTGAGACGGGGGAAAATCCGGAGGAAACGAATGTGCGGCTTCGCCGCACATCACGTTCAAAGGATTACCTATCGTCATTCTTTTTATACACGAAAATGCGGAATGTGGGCGGTATTGCCCAGACCGAGGCGCAGAAAAGCTCAGACCTCTTTATGAAGTGCCGCTACCTCGATGAGATCACCGGAGGGCGCGGCATTGTCTTTGCCACCGGCACCCCCATTTCCAACAGCATGGTGGAGCTTTACACCATCCAGCGTTACTTGCAGATGTCGGCGCTGGAGGAACAGGGCTTACAGCACTTCGATAGCTGGGCGGCGAACTACGGCGAGACTGTCACCGCCATCGAACTGTCCCCGGAGGGAACCGGCTACCGGGCCAAGACCCGCTTTGCCAAGTTTTATAACCTGCCAGAGCTGATGAGCGTATTCAAAAATGTGGCGGACATCCAGACGGCGGATATGCTCAAGCTCCCCGTGCCGGAGGCGCATTACCACAACATCGCCCTGAAACCATCGGAGTATCAGAAAGAGATCGTGGCGTCGCTGGCGGAGCGTGCTGAAAAAGTCCGCAACCGCGAGGTGGACAGCAGTGTGGACAATATGCTGCTCATCACCAACGATGGCCGCAAGCTGGCGCTGGATCAGCGGCTGGTCAACCCAATGCTCCCCAGCGCCCCCAACAGCAAAGCCGCCAAGTGCGCGGAAAATGTGTTTGAGATCTGGCAGCGCACCGCAGACCAGCACTCCACGCAAATGATTTTTTGCGACCTGTCCACCCCGAAGGATGACGGCACCTTCAGCGTTTATGATGATATTCGCACGAAGCTGCTGGAATTGGGTATTCCCGAAAACGAGATCGCCTACATTCACAACGCCAAAAGCGAGGTGCAGAAGAAAGATCTGTTTGGCAAAGTACGGAGCGGTCAGGTGCGTATCCTGCTGGGCAGCACCCAGCGCATGGGCGCTGGCACCAACTGTCAGCAAAAACTCATCGCCTTGCACCATCTCGACTGCCCATGGCGTCCGTCCGACCTTCAGCAGCGGGAGGGCCGCATCATTCGCCAAGGCAACGAAAACCCCGAAGTAGATATTTACAGCTATGTCACCGAGGGCACCTTCGACGCCTACCTTTACCAGCTTGTGGAGAGCAAGCAGAAATTTATCAGCCAAATCATGACCAGCAAATCGCCTGTCCGCTCCGCCGAAGATGTGGATGAGCAGGCGCTTTCTTATGCCGAGATCAAGGCGCTGGCCAGCGGCAACCCCATGATTAAAGAAAAAATGGACTTGGACATTGAGGTGTCCAAGCTGAAGCTGCTGAAAGCCAACCATCTTTCTCAGAAATACGCGCTGGAGGACGCCATCAGCAAGGGCTTTCCGAAGCAAATCGCGGAAACGCAGGCGCAAATCACCGGGTATGGCGCGGATATTGCCACGGTCAAGGAAAACACCCATCCCAATGGGGACGGCTTCTCCCCGCTTACGCTGGCGGGCGTCACCCATGCCGACAAGAAGGAGGCGGGCGCGGCGCTGCTGACCATGTGCCAGACGATGCTCTCCCCGGAGGCGACACAGGTCGGCAGCTATCGCGGTCTGACGCTGGAGCTGGCCTTTGATACCTTCGCGCGGGAGTACCGCCTGACTATGATCGGGCAGCTCCGCCACACAGTCACAATGGGCACTGATGTGTTCGGCAACTTGCAGCGCATGGACAATGCGTTGGAGGGCCTGCCCATCAAGGAGCAGACTTGCCGGGAGCAGCTTTTCAACCTGAAAACGCAGTTGGAAACCGCAAAGGCAGAGGTACAAAAGCCGTTCCCCCGCGAGGCAGAGCTGAACACCAAAACGGCACGGCTGGAGGAATTGAACACGCTGCTGAATTTAGACCACAAGGAGCCGGAGATCGTAGACACCGAGCCGGACGAGGATCAAAGACCGCCGGAGCGCCGCAGACCGCAGCTGGAGCGGTAAAACCAATAGAAAACGGAGGAAATTATGGGTTATCAGGAAAGCTGGCTCTACATCGAGCCGCAGCACAAATTCAAGAAATTGATCCAGGCATACGAAAAGGCGGAGCAGTCCGGCTACTATGAGGTAGCCGGGGCGGAACCACATTCCGTTATTGTTTTGAAGCAGCCCTTTGGAGATATTCCCGCAGGAAAGAAACTGCTTTGGGTGTGCGGCGACCGTGGCTTTCACTGTGCCGCAGGGGTATTTGGCGGCGAGCTGAAATGCTCCGGCAGGCTTCGCGTGATCCCGGTGGAGGCGGTGCTGAACGGCACCGACGATCCCCGCATGAAGGGGCTGGACTTTGACAGTCCGGCCCCCAGCGAAAACGCCTATATGAAACGATACAGCGTCGCCAATTACGCCCACCGGATGCGGGCGGGATTGGCAAGATGAAGGGAGGTTTACCATGACAAAGGAACAGTTGGAAAATAAACTCTATGAGCGTATGTCCGCGGAAAACGAGACGTTTCTGACCGATCTGAAAGCAAAGCCTGTGGATGAGATCATTTCTCATGCCTATGAAATTGCCTGCCGGGACAACCTGCTGATGCTTTTTGAGGATGAAACAAGCCTCTCCGAGCGGCAGCTTACGGTGCTGAACGAGTTTGAGCATCCCCTGTCACAGCTTTATACAGACTGGCTCTCCCGCGATACGGATGAGATGGATGCCTTTCGAGACAGCATTGCGTGCTGTGCGGATGATATTCTGCGGAAAAGAGTCGAAGAAAAATATCGAGATCCCGCGCAGCCCATATATCCTAATACCCGTTCTGAGGCCGTGGCTCGCGGAGATGTCTTTGAGTGGATGGCCAGCCGGGATCGGACGCTGACCTGTGCGGGAACCTTTGAGAAGGACGCAACCAATGCCTACAACGATGGAAAGCTGCCTGCTTTTTTGAAGGAGTGGACAAACACCTACGGCAAGGGCCGCTGTATGTTCGTGCTGGCCTGCACCATGCGGCAGCGCACGGGAGATGAGCGATTCTACCCACCGGCGCGTCAGGCTGCGGGGCGATTTGCGGCGCTTCAGAAGCAGATGGGCGGGCATACGGACATTTACGCTGTGGACAATCACTCATGCGTGATCAATGCCGCGATGGAGCAGCTTGCCAAGCCGGAGCGCAGCAAGGAAAAGCCTGTAGCGCAAAGAAAACAATCTGAGCCGGAGCGATAATTGCGCTTATGCATATTCCGTAGGACATCTGGGAACCCTGTTGACTGGTACACTCAATGGGTGTATAATGCAGGTGGAAGGAGGATGAACATGAACATTCGTGAAATGAGAGCACAGCTTGGAGATACCCAAAGCGAATTTTCCGCGAGGTATCATATCCCCTTTCGCACTGTGCAAAATTGGGAGACAGGGATGCGTAAGCCTCCCGAATATGTCTCTGATCTGTTGGAGCAGCGTATCAAGGAGGACCTGACCAACCGCAAGACCTTGTCCCTGCCGAAGTATGACCCTCAAAAGAAGGATCTTCCGTCTCGGAGCAGCTATGTGGGCGCGCTTTCCTGGCTGCAAGCTGTCCGTGACTGCATTGGCGAACCAGTTGTCTTTGCGTTAGACAATGCGCTTATGTGTCAAGGAAACTTCGGAGGCCGCAGCGATGAATATATCGTGTGGGTCTATGGGGATGACTCCGTCATGAAGTTTAACGGCGTGGTCGTGCTTGGAAACCGTATTGGCGCACAAAATATCAAGAATCGGAATGGATTGTTATATACGGATTTTAACAGAACGGTATATGATGCCCTTGCAAATGAAAATATTTTAGATATGCAGGGCATTACCGAAGCGGTCAGCAGATACTTCTATTCCAATGGAGACAGCTTTGACGGACTTTTTGTCGCGCCGGAATATCAGGATAGGTTTGAGCGTTTGGCCAGCGATGCAATCGAATATTACGAAAACTGAGGTGCTTGCTTTGAATGTAACAGCGGAAGAAAGAATTATGTACTCAGTCATGAAAGCTGTGTACGATAGCGGCATTCCTATCAGCTTTAAGGGCTCCATGGTGTTGAAAGCCTGTTTGTTTGAGGCCGGGTTTTTAGATGAGACCCGTCATACAGTAGATATTGATGCAAATTGGAACACAGACACACCTCCCACCGCAGAGCAAATGGTGGAATCCTTACAGCGAGCAATCAATAGAGGCGGCATGGACTATGAAGTTCGCCTTTATCGAATGTATGGCGAAAAGCGATCCGCTGGCTTTGAATTAGTAGACCGCAACACCGATGAAATCCTGTTCACAATGGATGTGGATGTAAACAGACCGATTACACCGACGCAAATCTATGAGGTTGACGGGATCTGTTTTCGCGGCGTTTCACCGTTGCAGATGATAGCCGATAAGGTCGCGGTTGTATCAACAGATAAGGTGTTCCGAAGAATCAAGGATGTGGTGGATCTCTATTATATTTCAAAAGTATTTGAATTTGATGTTCAGAAGATCTACAGCACCTTAAAATGCAGCGAAAGGACCATGGGAGATTTTCAAGGATTCCTGCAAAGGAAAGAAGATTTGCGGCATTCTTACGATAAGTTTCGTTTTGCAGGCGGCGTCAACAAGCCGCCATTCGATGCAGTCTATCGTGAGGTAAAGACCTACCTTAAGGATGTCCTTCCTAAAGAGGCGTCTAAGGAGGATGCGGATGGGAGCCAGCAATAAAGCCTGCCCAAACTGCGGCAGGAAAATGAAGCAGCAGTTTCCGGGCCTGCAACATTGCAGATGTGGGATGAGCTGGAAAAAGGACATCGGCTATTTTGAACGGACACCCGATATGGTTTTTGCGCTGGAGCGCCGAATCGTCGGCAAAAAAGTCAAGCAGTTTCCCGTCATTCGCACCGGCTCTGCTCCGAAGTAACTGAATAATTTTATGGAAAGCGCAGGCAGAAATGCTTGCGCTTTTCTTATGCCCAAAGGAGGTGAACGCCATGCCTTATATTCCGAAAGACCAGATCGCTGCCGCCCGCGAGATGGATCTTCTGACCTACCTGCGGCGGTTTGAGCCGGAGGAACTGGTGCATATCGGCAGAGATACCTATGCCACCCGCACCCACGACAGCCTGAAGATCTCCAATGGAAAATGGTGCTGGTGGTCACGGAATATCGGAGGCACAAATGCGCTGGACTATCTGACCCGCGTGGAGGGGGTTTCCTTTTTGGACGCCGCGCAGCGCATTCTCGGAGAACTGCCCCATGTGCCGCCCAAATCAGAGCCAACCGCACCACTCCCGAAAACTGAATTTACCCTCCCACCCAAACACGCCGACAACCGGCGTGTTTTTGCATATCTGCGGAGCCGGGGCATTGACGCGGAAATTATCAACCACTGCATCAAGCACGGGCAGCTTTACGAGGACGCCGAGCGTCATAACTGCGTATTTGTGGGCTACGAACATGGGAACCCTGCCTACGGCGCACTGCGTGGGACGCTCTCAGAAACCACCTTCGCCGGTGAAGTCCCCGGCAGCGATAAGCGGTTTTCCTTTGCCGTTCCCCTTTGCGCCGGTGGCAAAACTCTCTGCGTGTTTGAATCCGCCATTGACGCGCTTTCCTATCTGACCCTGCTGAAGCTGCGGGGGCAGGATTGGCGCGCCGCCAATACGCTGTCCCTTTCCGGCGTCTATCAGCCGCGGAAGGATGGCTCGATCCGATTCCCCGCGGCGCTGGAGCAATACCTGAAGGACAACCCCGGCGTGGCGCGAATCGTGCTGTGCCTGGATAACGACGGGCCGGGACGGGCGGCGTCTGCGGCCATTCAAAAGAGACTTTCCGAGTATGAGGTCATCGACAACCCGCCTCGCAGTGGAAAGGACTACAACGACCAGCTCCGGCTTGTGAAAGGGATCAGCGGCAGGGTAAGAACCCGTGGCGGTGACGCACGCTGATTTTCTTTTTCGGCTGGTCAGAAGGACAGCGCGGCCTGCGGCTGCGTTGTCCTTGCAAGCATAGCATTTTGACATCAAAATGCGCTTGTTAAGGGGTAAACCCCTTAATATCCCCACTCCAACAGGAAAGGAAGCTCTATGAAACGCAACAATGTCAAGCAGATCACCATTCGCCTGACCGCTGATGAATATGCCCATGTCAAGCAGCTTTCCAAGGACAGCGGCTTGAAAATGGAGCCTGCGATCCGGCGGCTTATCATGGGCGTGAACCTGCGTCCCCGCCCGCCTGATGAACTGCCGGAGCTGCTGCGTCAGCTTTCCGGCATCGGCACGAATATCAACCAAATCGCTAAAGTCGCCAATGCCTCCGGCTATGTCCGCAAGGAGGATATTCAAAGCATCATGGAAATGCAGGCGGCATTGTGGAGGGCGGTGAAGCGAGGATAGTGGCATACACAAAAGTATTTGCCATCCGCGCAAGGTTGGACAAGCGTGTGCGTTACATCACAGACGGAGAAAAGACCTCGCTGGCGTCCAGCATCACCTATATCTCTAATCCCGAAAAGACGGAGCAATTCTTTTTCACGTCTGTGTTAAATTGCAGCAGCGTGGACACCGCTCTTTCTGAAATGATGGAAACCAAACAGCAGTTTGGCAAAATGGGCGGCGTCCTCGGCTATCACTTTATCCAGTCCTTTCAGCCGGGGGAGGTCACACCAGAGCAGGCACACGCTGTCGGGCTGGAATTTGCCAAGCGATTGTTTGGAAAACGGTATGAGGTCGTTATCAGCACCCATTTGAATAAGCACCACCTGCATAATCATCTGGTGGTCAATTCTGTGTCCTGTATAGACGGGCAGAAATACCATTCCAGCCCGGAGAGTTATTACAACGATGTGCGCGGCACGTCGGACGCGCTATGTCGGGAGAATGATCTATCCGTCATCACCCCGCAGGGCAAGGGCAAGCATTACGCTGAGTGGAAGGCGGAGCAGGGCGGCAAGCCCACGGTGCGCGGCATCATCCGCGCCGACATTGACACGATCATTGGGCAAGCCTACACCTACGATTCCTTTCTCATGCTCCTGCGACGAAACGGCTACGAGGTGCGGCGCAGCCCCAACCGGAAATATACCACGGTCAAGCCCCCCGGCGCAAAGCGGGCGATCCGTCTGGACAGTCTGGGCGAGGGCTACACCGAAGCGGATATTCTGCTGCGGCTCTCCCGCCAGCGGCATGGCGGCATGGCCCCGCTGATCATCGCCCATACCGTCAAGCGTTACCGCATGAAGGGCAAACTGGCGACCGTCCGAAAAAAGAAGATCACCGGCTTTCACGCACTCTATCTCCGCTACCTCTATCTGCTGCGTGGGGGCAGGCGGAAAAAACTGCCGCCCAAACTGCCCTTTTCCGTCAAGCGGGAGGTCATTCATTTGGAGCGGTATGAGCAGCAATTCAAATATCTTTTATCAAGCGGAATTACCACCGAAGCGGAGCTGGAGCAGCGCATCCGTTTGCTGGAGTGGGACATTCGCTTGCTGGAGGAACAGAGAAAACCACTTTATCAGGAAAGGAGGAATACCAACGATGAAGAAGCACAAGCCAAGTACAGCGCGGAGATCCAACAGCAGACTGCCGCCCTGCGGGAAAAGCGTGGGGAACTGCGTCTGTGCCGCAGGATACAATCGGACATTCCGAGGGTATCCCAGCAGTGCCAGCAGGCGCAGGCTGAACGGCAGGAAAATCTAAAGAAGAAGGAGGAACACGAGCATGAGTACCAACGGTGAAACCGCTGACCTGATGGTGCGTGAGGGTATCCAGATCACCGAGAGCGCCCTCAAGCTGGCAGGGCTGGGGGCGAAAAACCTCGCTGCCCTGTTGATCGCCCTTGCCAACGACAACCAGAAGCTCGCCGGCAAGACCAACCTCAAGCGCCTGATCCACGACGGCGAGGAGCTGACGATCTTTTCCGTCAAGCAGGAGGACTTGAAGGGCTTTCAGATGGAAGCCAAACGCTACGGCGTCCTGTTTTACCCCATCGTCAATAAGGTGGAAAAGACCGGTACGGTGGAGATCATGGCGAAGGCCAGGGACGCCAAGCAGATCAACCGCATTTTTGAACGCATGGGCTATCCCGCCCCGGTGAAGGAGGACGCTGCCACAAAAAAAGAGAACGCCCGCGCTCCGTCCGGGAACATCTCCAAGGAGCGCGGGACTGGTGCGAGAGTGTCTACGGAAGCGACTATGGAGAAGCCTGATGGACGCCCCTCCGTCCGCAGCCGCCTGATGGCTCTGCAAGCTGCGGCGGAACGGGATGGCGCAGCTCCCACCAAGGACACCGTGCGGGAAGCCATTCAAAAGGCTATGCCCACGCGGGAATAAATTGATTTTGAAAAGGAGAAACGAACATGGCAAAGTTAGACGATTTGATCCAGCAGAAGCAGCAAAGGGACGAGGACTGGAAGGCAAAGAAAACAGCGGAGCGCGAGGAATTGGGGCAGCTTTCCGATGATGCGGTCATGCACGTCACCAGTGAACCCGGTGCGTATCTGCACTATCTGGACACGCAGGCCATCAACCCGCGATACAGCGCATCCAATGTGATGCTGGCGATGGCGCAGAACCCGGAGATCACCTACATCAACAGCCTGGAGGTGTGGAACCGGCTGGGGCGCAGCGTTAACCGAGACGAGAACGGCATGAAGATCCGTGTGTCAGACACCTATGTGAAGGATGGAAGGGAGTATCACGGCTATAAGATCGGGCGCGTGTTCGATATTTCCCAGACCCACGGCAAGGCCGGTGTTCCGGCGCTAAGTCTGAAAGACAATACGCCGGAAATGGACGCCGCCCTGCGCCGATTGCTGGACAGCTCCCCCGTTCCCGTGGTCACCAGCAGCACCATGTACCAGGACGCCGTTTATGATCCTAAGACGCAGAGCATTACGGTATCCAGCCGCCTGATCGACAGCAAGATCTTTGCGGCGCTCTCCCGCGAGATCGTCCACGCCGGCATCCATGACCACGGACGCTATCCCTACTATACCCGCGAGGACTGCGCCATGGACGCCGAGAGCGTCAGCTATATGCTCTGCCGCAATTTCGGCGTGGACACCCCGCAGCCCGATGTGAGCCGCGTGGGGCAGGTATTCGACGGCATGGAGGTGCAGGATCGCCGCGGCGTGGTAGACAGCCTGCAAAAGTATTTTCGTAAGCTGCAAAATGATATTCAGCGTGAGATCTCTCCGCAGGATCGCAAGCAGTCGGAGCAGAACCGGTCCGCTCGCTGAGGAAGGAGGACGAAGCGTGAAAAAGAAAGTTGCGTTTGCACTCTGCACGGCGCTGATGCTAGGCAGCATGAGCGTTGCGGCGCTGGCCGCAGAGCCCATGACAGATGCCGATACGGTATCCACAATGATCTCTGCCGCAGATACGCTACCCGGCGTTTCCGCCTATCCCGCCGAGGTCAGGGCCAGCGAGGAAAACGGCGTCTACCGTCTTGAAAAGGTCTACTACCTGACCGCAAAGGACGATCCCACCACGATTCCCACCGCTGACTTTGAGCGCGAGGGCCACACCTATACGCTCCTTGATTTGCTGAAAAATGACCAGACAGAAACGGACACGCGGGAGCATATCGAGGTGGTCACGCTGGAGAGCAAGACCAAGGACATGGCGGAAATTCTGAAAATGCTGGAGCCGAAGCTGGAGGTCAAAACCGAGGACGGCTATGAGGGCGTCCTGTCCCTTGACCACACCACCATTCAGGTGGAGGCCGCGGGCTACGGGACCAGCAGCCGCACGGTGACGGCGGAGCGCACCTATCCCAACCTCTCAGACGCGGATGTGTCCCTTGTTCCCAAGTCCGTGAACGAAAATGGCCGCACCCTGACGCTTGCCGATGTAAGCTGGCAGGAGGCGGCGGTCGATCCCACGGACGGCTATGACATTCCCATTCGCTATACCGCTGTGGCAAGCTACACCGGCACCGCCACCAGCAAATATGCCATCGGCTACACCGTCACGGCGGACTATAAGGGTGACGTTACCCGCACAAGCTGTGATACAGTGGTCTATACCGCCGTTTTTTCCAGCGTTGGGAATGCAGCGGCGAAAACCGGACGCAGTAGTTTTAACTGGCTGTGGCTGCTGATCCCCGTGGGAGCGGCGGCGCTGGGTGGCTGCGGTTACGCTGGTTATAAGGGCTATCGCCACTACATCAATAAGAAAAGAGGGTACGCCGCATGAAAAAATATCTGACCACGCTGCTGGCCGCCTGCTGTATGCTGGCGGCTTTTTCCATGCCTGCATCGGCACTGGAGTATCACTTTGACGGCCCGGACGCAGGACTGTTCGGACGCCCCACCTCGGACGATACCATTTATGTCACGATGGATAAGCCTGCAAACACCGACCGCAGCAAAAACGCCGCCTACATCCCGCCTGCTTTTGGCTCGCCTACCTCTTATACGCTGAATGCCGGGGAACTGCTGACACCAAACCTTGTGAGCGGTTCAGTCGCGGGAACAATCAGCGGCACAGGCGGTGTGACCGTCCTGCCGCCTACGACTTCGGGCAGTAGCAGCGGAAATACCGGTTCTTACACGCCGGTGAAGTACACCGCGGTCACGAAAGACCTCTATTACAGCGGCGGCTATCTCGGTACGCTGAAAATCCCCACCCTCGGCCTGTCTGTCAAGGTGTATCAGGGGACGGATGCGGACGCGCTCCGCAAGGGCGCAGGGCATTTTTCCAACACCTCGATCTGGGAGGGCAATGTGGCCATCGCAGGCCACAATCGCGGCGTGAACAATCACTTCGGCAAAATCCATACGCTCAGTGTGGGCGACACGATCAAGCTGACGACCCAGCTCGGCACACGCAGCTATGAAGTGTACTCTGTCAGTAAGATCGGCGTGGACGATACCAGCGTCCTAAACGACAGCACGGAGAACATCATCACCCTTGTCACCTGCGTGATGAATCAGCCGGATTACCGCTGGTGTGTGCAGGCTCGAGAAAAATGATGAGATACTATGATGGTCATTGGTGTAAAAACTTTTACTGAGCTCCAACGCCTCTATATTTTTTGACACCCACCAACTTTTACGATACCATGAACCCATCAAAAGACTTTGGAGGTACACACCATGAAGCGAGGAAGTTTTGCAGCCGGTTTTCTTACCTGCCTGCTGTTGGCTGGCGTCACCACCACGGCGTATGCTGCCGGGATCATGGCAGAGCGCAGTCACCATCGCGTTGTCGTAGATGGAAAAGAAGCGCAGATGGAAGCCTATGTCATCAACGGCAGCAACTATGTGCGGCTTCGGGACATCGGCAAGGCTGTTGGTTTCGAGGTTTATTGGGACGGCGATGCCAAATGTGTGCAGGTAGAGAGCGGCAAGCCCTACACCGGCATTGCGTCGGTGAAAGCGGAGACCAGCGGACCTGCTTCACAGCCGGAGGTTACGACGCCTGCCGATGATGTGGATGCCATGAAACAGGATATTGTGGACCGCACCAATGCGCTGCGGCGCGAAAATGGCGTTGCTGTGCTGCGCGTCAACGACAGGCTCATGCAGGCGGCGCAGGTACGAGCCGATGAGATGGCTGCGCATACCGTCTATTCGCACACAAGACCGAATGGTGGAAAATTCAATACCGTCACGGATTGTCCCTACATGGCCGAAAATATCCATCGCATCGCAGATTGGGTGCTGTCTGACCAGACACTTGCCGAACGAGCAGTTGCGGATTGGTATGCCTCAACGGTTCATCATAAGAACATGGTCAATCCGAAGCTGTCAGAGATCGGCGTTGGGCTGGCAAGGGGTGTCAATGATACTGGTGACCCGTGCTGGTACTGTGTCCAGCTTTTCCTCTACGATGGCTATTCCATCACTCGGGTGGATACCCCCACAAACAAATAAATCATCAACTTTCACGCAAGAGCAGGTCGTCAAGATCTGCTCTTTTTATTGCGCTTTTTGGAAAGGAGAAAGACATGAAGTCAATTAAACATCGCTTGTTGTCACTGCTTTTGACGCTGGTGACGATCTTGAGCCTGCTGCCGACTGTGGCTTTTGCCGCGTCGAACACGGGTTCCGGCCTCAAAATTACCACCAACCAGGCATATTGGAGCACGCGCCTGCTCGCCAACGGTACCCCATACAGCTACCGCCCGCCGCTTGTGGACGGTAAACTCGTGTACTGCATGGATAGCGGCCTCGGCTATCATTACGCAACGCCTTCGTACCTGAATTCCTTTACATGGACGTCCGGCACCGGTGCAGATGCAGATGCCGTATTGCAGTCGGCTGTCACGAACAGCGGCCTCAGTGAAATGGACGCCGCGACCGTCGAGAACGTCAAATGGATGATGACCTACCTCAACGACTGCAAGGCATCCAATGTTGGCCAGCTTTTTATGGCCGTGCAGACGTATGTGTGGGATCACCAAAGCTATAAAGGCGAGCCCGGTGGAGACGGCGATGCGGGCGGCTATGCCAACGCCGACACCTATGATCTGTATCTGAGCCTCATCGACTGGCTTCTGGAGCAGAAAGCACAGGAGGACGCCGAGTTCCAGCGCCAGATTGAAGAGTACACTGCACAGGGTAAGTCTGCATCCATTGTGGAGGACCAGAGTGCAAAATGGGCGGTATACGCAATTTCCAGTAACCGCAAAAATCAGTCATTCTTCAATTATTATGGTCCCCGCAAACTGGTCACTCAGGATAAGCCCGGAGGCGGCGGAGAAGAACCTGCACCGCCTGCAGGCGTTGGCAAGATCGTGCTGAAGAAAACTGCTGGTGGAACCACAACCGGTCTCGCCGGTGCACGTTTCAGCATCTACTTTAACGGTCAGATCGTCGGCAGCGACATCACCAATGCACAGGGTGAGATCTATGTTGAGGACGCCGCGACCGGCCTTTGGAGCTTTGTCGAGACCTCCGCACCGGACGGCTATTGCGTCGATCCCACGCCGAAGAGCGTGTACGTAGATGTAACTGAGGGTGACCGTGAGTACACTGTCGCGGCGGTCAACTATGAAAAGCCCGACATGAAGATCACCAAGCGCGACGCCATGAGCGGTAAGCCCATCGCCGGCACAGTGTTCTCGGTGAAGTCCGTCACCGGCAGCTATTCCACCTCCGTCACGACCGGGACGGACGGTTCTGCAACGCTCTCGGCCATTCCTGCCGGTGTCTATGTTGTGCGTGAGGAATCCGTTCCCGAGCCGTACATCGTAACCAATACCGAGCAGACCGTGGCGCTGCGCCCCGGCAAAACCTCCGAGGTCACTTTCGTTGACTATGAAAAGCCCGGTCTTGAAATTATCAAGAAGAACATCGCCAACGGAGAGCCTATCGAGGGCGTGACCTACCGCATCGAGCAGATCGACGGCAGCTTTTCTACCAGCGCCACGACCGATAACCATGGGCGGATTTTCCTCGACTCTGTTCCTGTTGGCACATTCAAAGTAACGGAGATCAATGTTCCCAACCATGTCATTCTCTGCCCCATCCCGCAGGAAGTGGCATTGAAGCCCGGCGAAACCTCTACCGTCACCTTCTTCAATGCCCTCAAGCCCAGTCTGGAAATCCGCAAGTTGGATAGCGTCACCGGTGATCCCGTCAAGGGTGCCAAGTTCCAGATCTGGTATGGCAGCAACCACACCGACACCGGCGAGCTCAACGACCTCGGCACTTACTTTTCTGACGCAAGCGGAAAAATCATTCTTCCTGAGATCAAGGATGGCTGGTACAAGGTAACGGAGCTGGAAGCGCCGCACGGCTACTCCATCAAAGAGCCAGCCACGCAGGAGTGCTTCATTTCCGGTGGCGAGAGCAAGGTGCTGACCTTTGAAAATACGCCCCTTTCTGCCATCATCATCCGCAAGGTGGACAGCGAAAGTGGCCAGCCGCTGGAAGGTGCATGGTTTAGAATCCGCTACCTTGGCGGCACCTCCGGTACGGGTGGCACGGTCATCGGTGAGTACCGCACTTCGAGCAATGGAACCATTGTTGTGACCAGCCTCAAGGCAGGCACTTACGTCTGCGAGGAGATCTCCGCGCCGGACGGGTATGTGATCACCGACGCAACAGAAACAGTCTATCTCTCCGGTAAGGATCAGGACGTCATTACCGTGACCTTCGGCAACGATAAGATGGGTTCCCTCCTCATCGTCAAAAAGGACGCCGTGACCGGCGCCCCCATTTCCGATGTGGAGTTCTTCATCACCGATTCGGACGGCAGCGTGATCGGTACGGCGAATGGCCGCTACGTGACCGACAGTGCGGGAACCATCCGCATTGACGGCCTGACTCCCGGCATGACAGTCATCGCCTGCGAGGTGCGGGCAAAAGACGGCTACATCCTGGACGATACCCCGCAGAGCATCAAGATCAAACGCAATGCCGTGATGACGCTGGAGTTCCGCAACCAGCCCAAGGGTGGCATTTTGGTGAAAAAGGTCGATGCTGCAACGAACGCTCCCATCTCTGACGTGGAGTTCCTTGTCACGGATTCTGCCGGGAACCTTATCGGCAACGCCAACGGCAAATATGTGACGGACAGCGCAGGTACTTTCACCATTACGGACATCGCCCCCGGTACCACGCTTGTCATCAAGGAAACCCGTGCGAAGGCGGGGTACATTCTTGATGATACCCCGCAGACCGTCAAGGTCAAATCCAACGAAGTCACCACGCTTGAATTTAGGAATCAGCCCAAGGGCAATCTCATCATCGTCAAGCAGGACTCCGTGACAAAGGAGCCGCTGGAAGGTGTCGAGTTTAAGATCACCTACGCAGATGGCTCGTATGTAGATGCCGAGGGCGGCACGCTGTCCTCCACCGGTCTGTACTGGACGGATAAGGAGGGCAGGATCACCATTTCCGGCATCTCCGGCACCGTGATGGTCACAGAGGTCGAAACGATCCCCGGTTACACCATTGATGAAAATACCCGCACGCAGACCGTGGTTGTCAACCCCAACGATACGCAGACGCTTTATTTTTACAACACGCCTGCGGGCGGGTTGCAGATCATCAAGTCCGACGAAGACACTGGTGAGCGAATTGGCAATGTCAAGTTCGAGATCCGCAAGATGAATGGTGAGATCATCGGCACCTACACAACGGACAGCGATGGCGTCATCTATCTCCCCGAAGCTGAAAGCGGCTGGTACACCGTGACGGAGCAGGAGGCTGCGTCCGGCTATCTGCTGGATACCACACCTCATCGTATTGAGGTCAAGGACGGTCAGACGGCCACGTTGGAGATCACCAATCACAAATCTTCCCGAATCCTGCTCCACAAGGTGGACAAGGCCACCGGCAAGGGAATTTACGGCGCGGTGTTTCTGCTCTATGACAGCAATCACAATCCCATCGGGGAGTATGTGACCGATCAGGACGGTTACATCTACGCCGACGAGGGGCTGGCGGATGGCCGCTATTATCTGCGTGAGATCAAAGCCGCCCCCGGTTATGTGCTTGATCCTGAACTGAAAACGATCTATGTCCGTTACGGCTCCACCACAGAAATCGAGTGGAGCAATACTGCGGAGTGCGGCCAGATCCAGATCATCAAGAAATCCGCAGACGATAACGCGACCAACGGCCTGCCTGCCGGGACGCTGCTGGAGGGCGCGGTGTTTGAGATCTACGACAAAGCGGGCAATGTGGTGGACACCATCAAGTCCGACCGCAACGGGCGCGCTGTTTCTAAGACGCTGCCGTTGTCCCGCTATACCGTCCGTGAGATCAAAGCGCCAGCGAATTACTCCATCAACCCCACAGTGATGACCGCCTATCTGGAATTCAACGGACAGATCGTCACCTTTGAAGTGCAGAATACCAGCGTTTCCACAGGTGTATCCATTAAGAAAACCGGCCCTGTGCAGGCTGTCCCCGGTCAGCCGATCCGCTACGTGTTCTCACAGATCAAGAACAGCTCCAACGTTTCCCTCAACTCCTTCTATTGGCGCGATCAGCTTCCCGCGCAGGTCACGCTGAGCAAAATCGTCACCGGCAGCTACAATCAGCCGCTTTCCTACAAGGTGGTCTATAAGACCAACCTCTCCGGGGACTACCGCACTTTGGCGGACAACCTGAGTACAAGCAAGGTTTACGTATTGGACGCCCGCCCCGCTGTCCTCGGCCTTGCCGCCAATGAGCGTGTTACCGAAGTCATGTTCGTGTTCGGAAATGTAAAGGCGGGCTTTGCACAGGTAGAAACGCCTTATATCTACGCCACTGCTCGCAGTGGCCTTGCCAACAATGCCAGCGTTGTGAATGTGGCAGATGTGGGTGGCCTTTACAATGGGCAGTGGATTCAGGCAGTGTCCCGCTGGCTCACTACCGTCTACGCCAAAACAACGGTGAAGCTGCCCAAGACGGGGTACTAAGCCTTGCGGCAGAATGACTTTCGCAGCGCTGCCCCTGTGTGGGCGGCGCTTTCCCCGTTGGTCCTCTGGCTGGCGGCAATCGCCGCCTATGCCTACGAGGACGGTATGAACCTCTTTCAATGGATGGGGCGTTTCAGCCAAGTGCTGGAGCGCCCCTTTGCCATAGGCTGGACGCCCTACACACTGAAATATATGCTGGGAAGCCTGCTGCTCTACGGCTGCGGCATTGCGCTCTACTACTCCAGCCGGGAGAACCGGCGACCGGGCGAGGAGTACGGCAGCGCTAAATGGGGCAATCCCAAGGAACTGAACCGGAAGTATATGGATCACCAGCATAAGGACGCCAACATCATTCTGACCCAGCGGGTCCGGCTGGGTATGGACGGCTATATCACCCAGCGCAACATGAATGTTCTGGTAGTGGGCGGCTCCGGCTCCGGCAAGACCCGGTTTTTCTGCAAGCCCAATATTTACAGTGCGAATTGCTCCTATCTTATCACAGATCCCAAGGGCGAGCTGCTGCGCGCGGCAGGCGCTTTGTTGGCAGCGCAGGGCTACGAAGTCCGGGTGTTCAACCTGATCGACCCCAGCCAGTCCGACGGATACAACCCCTTTTCGTACATTCACAGCGAAAAAGACGTGCTGACCCTCATTGATAACCTCATCAAAAATACCACGCCCCGCAACGCTTCCAGCAACGACCCCTTTTGGGAGAAGGCGGAAATCGCGCTGGATTCAGCCCTTATGCTCTACCTCGTCAGCGAAGCGCCCCCGGAGGAACAGAATTTTGAAATGCTGATCTACATGATGAACTTTGCCGAGGTGCGGGAGGAGGACGATCAATACCGCAGCCCGCTGGATATGCTCTTTCGGGCATTGGAAGAAGAACAGCCCAACCATGTGGCGGTGAAACAGTTTAAGGCTTTCAAGCAGGCGGCGGGCAAGACCGCGAAATCCATTTTGGTAAGCGCCGCCGTGCGGCTGGCCACCTTCAATATCCCGCAGTATGCCGCCATGACCTCAATGGACGAGATGGACTTCGGCAGCTTGGGCGAGAAGAAAAAAGCCATCTTCTGCGTGATCCCTGTTGATGACAGCAGCATGAACTACCTTGTGGGAATGCTCTACACCCAATGCTTTCAGGCACTTTACCGCAGGGCGGACGAGAAGCACAACGGGCGTCTGCCTGTGCCGGTGCGTGTCATTCAGGACGAATGGGCGAATGTGGCCCAGCCGGAGAGCTATCCGAAGATTCTGGCTACCTGCCGCAGCTACAATATTGGGCTGAACATCATCGTGCAGAACATTCAGCAGATCAAGGCGCTGTACGAAAAGGAATGGGAGAGCATCATCGGCAACTGCGACACGCTGCTGTTCCTCGGCGGCGGCAACGAACCGACCTCGTTGGAGTTTATTGTGAAGCTGCTGGGCAAGGAGACCATCGCCACCCGCACACGGGGGCAGACGAAGGGACGCAGCGGCTCCAGCTCTACCAACTTCCAACAGACGGGCCGCGACCTGATGACCATTGACGAAGTGCGAAAATTGGATACCCATAAAGCGATCTTGTTTATCCGCGGGGAAGACCCTGTACTGGACAAAAAGTACAACATCAAGCGCCACCCAAACATTAAGCTGACGACAGACGGTAAGGCAAAGCCTTATATCCACAAGCCGCAAGGCGCGCCGGATTATGCGCTGCCGGATCTGCCCTATGCGTTCCGGTCTTTGGACGATTACGAATTTATTGACATGGAGGATACAGAACATGAATTATCTGAAAAAGAAAAAGATTTCAAACCCGACAAGACTGAGTAAGGTGAAAAAATGCTATTGGACGGCGGCTGGGGCTGCTGCCCTCTGCCTTTGCTGCGTCACGCCCGCGATGGCGGCGGGCAGCGATCCGCTGGATATTGTCAATAACCTTTCCGATTTTATCTTCAGCATCATCAAGGCGCTGGGCGTGATCATTCTCGGCTGGGGCATCGTGCAGGTGGGTATGTCGATCCAGTCCCACGATGCCAGCCAGAGAACGCAGGGCTTCCTCTGCCTGTTTGGTGGCTTAATGATCGCCTTTGCAAAGGAAATTCTGACCGCCATCGGCGCGATCTGATAAAAAGAGCCGGGAGATACTGCCTTGCGGCGGATCTCCCGGCTCCCTTGCGGGAGGTGATTTTCATTTGGATAACAACTGGATCGTAGAAAACCTGACCAACGCCTTTGGCGTCTGGAACAGTAAAATGACGGAAATGTGGTCACTGCTGACGGAATCGCCCCAGACCTTCAAGGGCGGCACCATCTGGCAGACCATTGTGACCATCAACGGTGGGATGCAGGCTATCGGCTACGGGCTGCTGGTGCTGTTCTTTGCCATCGGTATCTTTCGCAGCGCTTCCGGCTTTCGGGACTTTCAAAGGCCGGAGCATTTGCTGCGGCACTTTATCTACTTTGTGCTGGCAAAGCTGGGTATCACCTACGGTATGGACCTGCTGGTAAATATATTTGATGTGTGCAGCGGCATTGTGGCAACGGCGGCGGGCAGCATCGGCGGCTTGACCGGCGCATCCGTGGCGCTGCCGCAGGAGATCGCGGACGCCATCGGAGATGTGGGCTTTTTGGCAAGTATCCCCCTTTGGCTGGTGACGCTGCTGGGAAGCCTTTTTATTACGGTGCTGGCCTTCATTATGATCCTCACCGTTTATGGGCGCTTTTTTAAGATTTATATGTATGCCGCACTGTCCCCGGTGGCACTGGCATCCTTTGCGGGAGAAGGGACATCCCATTTTGGGAAAGCGTTCCTCAGAAGCTATGTGGGCGTGTGCATGGAAGGGGCGGTGATCGTACTTGCCTGCATCATCTTTTCAGCCTTTTCCTCCAGCGGTACGCCGGTGGTGGATAGCAGCGCATCTGTGGTGACGCAGGTGTGGAGCTATTTAGGCGAGGTCATATTCAACCTGCTGGTGCTGGTGGGCCTGGTCAAATCAGCCGACCACATCGCAAAGGAAATGCTTGGATTATAAAGGAGACGTTTATGGATAATTACCGTGAGAAGATCGTCCGTATCGTGGAGCGAGAGCTGAAACGAACGGAAGAGTATCAGCGAAGACACGACGAGTATGGCAACGAGGAGTACATTTTGGGCTGTATCATGGTTAAGGGCGATGCTTTTCCTAAAGAGGTGATCGCTCATGCATTTGTTGAGGATATGGGGCTTAAGCTTCAATTTCAGATTTGGAGAGACGAGCCGCGAGTCAGACAGATGCAGGCCATGTGGTATGACTTGACCTTGTTTGATGTGGAAGGAGACTTCTTTGGAAAACTGGAGCAAGGATACTTGATTTTATCGGTATCTGATCTTTTCCATTGCACCGCTTGGAGTGCAACAGAATATCTGGTTGATGAGCAGAATCGAGACAAGAAAAATCCATGCTGGAAGGGAATGCAAAGGTATCTGAACTATTGTAAAAAGCACGGCATCACAAGAAATTATCTGGTGAAAAAAGAAGAGTACGACGGAATAGATGCTATGAAGTTTTACGACAAGTCAGCCGTTGCCAAATTTGAAAAGAACAGAAAAACGCAGGATCTGTGCCGCTGACGAGGATTAAAACTATAATGTGAGTTACGATAACATCTAACGAAATGCTGAGATTACGGTAGAAGGAAATGATGAGATTATAGCTTGCGTTTTCAGACCAAAAGTGCTATAATAACATAAAATAAATTGGAAAAGGGGCGATAGTGTTTGTTCACACTACAATGGAATATTGAAAACTTGATTGCCCCGATTTTCGTCAATCTAGTTGGTGCAATTTTGATGTGGTTTTTTGTTCAGCTTGTAGAACATATAAAAAAACCACATTTTTTTGTTGACAAATCGTAATCGCACTCATATTATATCACCTGTTCTGCTATGGAAGTTTACATAGCCATGGAGCTTGATAGAAGCATCGATACATTTTATTAAATAGACAGGAAAAGCAAGTAGCCCATCGCTACTTGCTTTTCTTTTTTAGGAGATTGATTATGGAAATCAAAATCAACAAGGAAATTCGCGCTTATCGTGAAACGCTCTTTTTCGGACTGTCCGTGCGGCAGTTCATCTGCTCCATTTTGGCGGTGGGCGTTGCGGTGGGACTGTATTTCAGCCTGAGCCAAGTGTTGGACCAGGAAACGGTGAGTTGGGTGTGCATCGTTGGCGCGGCTCCCGTGGCCGCTGCCGGATTCTTTCAGTACAACGGCCTCACGCTGGAGCAATTCTTGTGGGCATGGCTGAAATCCGAGGTCATCATGGCAGGCAAGCGTGTCTGGAAAGCGGAAAACTACTATGAAGAAGCGATGAAACGTGAGGTGAAGAAACATTGATCCTTTTCAAGCATCGGCGCAGTGCGGAACGGGACGCCTTTTCCGTTCCCCGCAGCGTCCAGAAATCTATTCCCATCAAACGCATTTATCAAGACGGCGTGTTTCAGGTAAGCGGCAAGTTTTCAAAAACTTGGCGCTTTTTTGATGTCAATTATGCCGTGGCCTCCCCGGAAAAACAGCGGGAATTGTTCATGACCTATTGTTCATTCCTCAATTCCCTCCCCATCGGAGCCACGGCAAAGATCACGCTCTTTAACCGTCAGCTCAATCAAAAGGACTTCGGGCGGACGCTGCTCATGCCCATGCAGGGCGACCGCCGTGACCTCTACCGCAACGAGTATAACGCGCTTGTTTTGGGCAAGGCGGCGGAGAGCAACAATCTCATTCAGGAGAAGTACATCACCGTTTCGGCGGAGAAGAAAAGCGTGGAGGAGGCCCGCGCATTCTTCTCCCGTGTTGGAACTGACCTCACTACGGGACTTTCCCGTATGTCCTCCAGCGTCCGTGAGATCACGGTCAATGACCGTCTGCGGCTTCTGCATGACTTCTATCGTCCCGGCGAGGAACAGCTATTCCGGTTCAATTTGGAGGACACCATGCGAAGGGGCCATGACTTCCGGGACTGCATCGCCCCGGACTGTATTTCCTTTCAAAAAAATCACTATGAGCTGGGCGATCATGTGGGCCGCACCCTGTTCCTGCGGGAGTATGCCAGCTTCATTTCTGACGCGATGATTACGGAGCTGATGGACTATCCCCGGAATATGATGCTTTCCATTGACATTATCCCTGTGGCGATGGACGAAGCAGTGAGCGATATTCGCAAGCGCATTATGTCCGTGGAATCGGATATTACCCGCTGGCAGCAGCGGCAGAATCAGAGCAACAATTTTACCGCCAATATTCCCTATGACTTGGAGCAGATGCGGAGCGAAACGAAGGAGTTTATGGACGACCTCATGAGCCGCGACCAGCGTATGATGCTGGCTTTGGTGACGCTGACGCACCTGGCAGATAACCTCGAACAGCTTGACCAGGACACCGAGGCATTACAAGCCATCGGGCGGGCGCGGGGCTGTCAATTTAACATTCTGCGCTATCAGCAGGAGGACGCCTTGAACACGGTACTGCCCCTCGGCCTCAAGCGCATTGACGCTACCCGCACCCTGACCACGGAGTGTACCGCCGTTCTCATGCCGTTTAAGTCGCAGGAGATCCAGGATGCGGGCGGTATTTACTACGGTGTCAATGCTGTTTCCCACAACCTTATCATCTGCAACCGCGGAAACCTGCTCAACGGCAACGGTTTTATTACCGGCGTGTCCGGCTCTGGTAAGTCAATGGCGGCAAAGCAGGAGGTTTCCGCGCTGGCGCTCTCCACCGACCATGACATTATCATCGTGGACCCGGAGCGTGAATATGGCGAGTTGGTGAGGGCATTGGGCGGTGAGGTCATCACCATTTCTGCCTCTGATCCAAATGGCTGCCACATCAATGCGCTGGATTTGTCCGAGGGGTACGGGGACGGCAAAGAGCCGCTGGTGATGAAGTCCGAGTTCATTATGTCACTCTACGAACAACTCATGGGCGCGGACAAGATCGAGCCGCAGGAGAAGTCCATCATTGACCGCAGCGTAGGCAACATCTATCGAGAGTATCTGAAGAACTATCAGGGTGAGCCGCCTACGCTGAAAAATCTTTACGATGATCTGATGAAGCAGGTCAACCCGGAGGCGCACCGGATCGCGCTGGCGCTTGAGCTGTTCACGGTGGGCAGTTTGAATGTGTTTTCCCACCAGACCAATATCAATACAAAAAGCCGCATTCTCTGCTTCGATATTCAGGACTTGGGCGAAAATCTGAAATCAGTGGGCCTGCTGGTGATGCTGGACGCCATCTATAACCGCGTCATTCAAAACCGCAAGGCGGGGAAATATACCCATGTCTACATCGACGAGATTTATCTGTTTTTCGCCAATGGGAGCGGCAGCGGACGCAGTATTACCAATTACAGCAGCGAATTCCTCTACAAGTGCTGGAAGCGCTTCCGTAAATACGGCGCGACACTCACCGGCATTACACAGAATGTGGAGGAATGTCTGCTGTCCAATACGGCGCGGATGATGTTCGCAAACTCCGAGTTCCTGCTGATGCTCAATCAGGCTACCACCGACCGGGAGCAGCTTGCCCGCCTGCTGGGGGCATCGGATACGCAGATGAGCTATGTGGATAACGCCCCTGCCGGTCATGGACTCATCAAAGTAGGCGGGGCCATCGTGCCTTTCGCCAATGAGCTGCCCAAAAATACGGAGCTGTACCGTCTAATGTCAACACGCCCTGGTGAGGACTGACGCCATGCGGGACTTGAAGATCAGACCCGGCATGGACACGCCAAAGGCAAAGTTGAAGAACCCCGCGCCCAAGGACGCGGAATCCATTCTGAAAAAGCACATGGATAAGCGGCAGAAAGAGAAAGAGCCGGAAAGCCGCGACCCCGTCCGCTACGCCACCGACCGCGTGGAGAAAACTATGCGCCGGGGTGCGGCTGGGGCGGCGGATGCCTCGCGGCGCATGATAAAGCACTACCAGGAGCAGAAACGGCAAGGTAAGAATAGTGCGTCAGAAAGCCGTACTGCGGCAGAAACGCTCGAAACCATGGACAGCGTGACGCCAGCAGAAAGGGGCCTGTCCGATACGCTGCAATCACACGCCGCACGAAATGAAGTCGGAAACCGGACCATTTCTCCGCAAAATTGCGGAGGTCCAAAAAGCGCAAATGCCGCCCCGCAGGAGCGTGGGCGGCAAAAAGCTGCGCAGGACGCGAAAGCCGCCTATGGGCGGAACCTTGCCGAGAAAAGAACAGCAGAGCGGCACATTGTACCGCCACCGTCCGACCGTGGAGGTACAATGACCCCTCCGCATAAAAGCAATCAGGGCGCATCGGTCAAGGGCGGTCCTGCCCCAAAGAGCGGACAGGTCATGACCAAGGCCACGCGCATCATGCGTGTTCGACCAACTGACCACGCAGCGCCGAACAATGCAATTATCACGCACCGCGCAAGGGCGGCGGCACAGAGAAAGGCACAGCAGACAATACTCCAGACATCCGTAAAGAACGGAGGCAGTGGGGCAAAAAAGATGGGCGGCGCAATGGTGCAGGCGGTACAGACGATTGGGAGAGGTATCGCGTCCGCCGCAAGTTCCATCGTGGCGGCGGGCGGCGGAGCGGTGGTGCTGGTGCTGTTCCTGATGGTAATTCTCGTGGCGGCAATCGTGGCGTCCCCCTTCGGTATCCTCTTTTCCAACGAGAGCCGGGAGGCGGGTGTTGTGCCGATCTCCGCTGCGGTGGCGCAGGTCAATTATGAGTATAACGAGCGGTTGGAGGAATTGCAAACAGCGGACAGCTACGACTCCATCTCCGTGACCGGGCAGTCTGCCGATTGGGTGGAGGTGCTGGCGGTGTTCGCGGTGAAGGTGGCAGGCAGTAACGATGCGGATGCCGCGGACGTGGCCACCATGGATGCCGACCGCATCGCTCGCCTGAAAGCAGTCTTTTGGGACATGACCGCAATCGCAACGGAGGTGGAAACGATCAACCACCCCGGCAGCGGTGATGACGATGGCTGGACGGAGCGAAACCTCTATATCACCATTACCGCAAAAACGGCAGAGGAAATGAAAACCGCGTATCACTTCAACCGCAATCAAATTGCGGCGCTGGAGGAGCTGCTGGAGCAGCGGGCGCTTCTGCTGGAGTTGTTGGAGGATGTGTACTCCGTCAGCGGGGACACGGCGGCGCTGATCCGCAATCTGCCGGAAGATCTATCGCCGGAGCGCGAGGCGGTGGTGCGCACCGCCTGTTCTCTTGTCGGCAAGGTGAATTATTTTTGGGGCGGCAAGAGCCTTGTGTTCGGTTGGGACGCCCAATGGGGCGAGCTGCGGCAGGTCACTGCGGCAGGCAGCTCCACCACGGGGACCTACCGCCCCTACGGATTGGATTGCAGCGGCTTTGTGGATTGGGTTTTCTTCAATCAGTCCGGCGGCAGCTACATCATCGGCCACGGCGGCGGAGCCACCATGCAGCACAGCTATTGCACCGATATTTCGTGGGCGGATGCACAGCCCGGTGACTTGGTGTTCTACCCGGATAATTCCCATGTGGGTATTGTTGGCGGCAGGGGTGCAAACGGCGGATTGCTCATCATCCACTGTGCCAGCGGATATAACAATGTGGTCATTACCGACAAGGAGGGCTTTACCTCTGTCGGTAGACCACAATACTACGGCGAGTAGTTGAACAGAAAAGGCCCTACCCAGATATGGTAGGGCCTTGAGACTGTTTTTAAGATTATGGCTTATGGGTATTTTACTGAGCTTACAATCGGCAAGACAATTTAGAGGTTAGTTACCTGCATTTCTCTTGTCACGATACATTAGAAATTGGCGTAAAATAGCTGGGTCCGATCCATTCGCCTTTTTCGTTAAACTTTCCCGCGCTTTGGATTCCATAAGTCTTTGCGTTGGATGAAGCCGTGAGGACATCCTTGGCTCCACTGTCAAATAATCCAGCTCCACTATCGCCAGGATTGCATTCGTAATTTCCTTCGCACATATCCGTCAGAGTCACATACGGAGGAAACTGGACAGAAACACCCGTTCTGGTAATTTTGCCTGCGGTCTCTCCAGATGTTGCTCCCAACATGTAAACCTGTTTTCCAGCGATTGGGGTCGCCTTCGCCACGACAGGGAAAAATTCGCCGCCATACGGTGTGATTTTAGACCAATCACCGGACAAGCTTCCGAGGTGGCTAGTAGCACTTCCAATCTTTGTGCCCATAAGATCTTTTACATCAACTGTTCCGCTAAATCCATGTCCCGCTGAATATGCTTTCGAAGCTGAAAGAGCCGGGCCGAGCGTGTAAGCGTAATTTCCGATAAGGATTTTGCCACCCGTGAGATATTGTGTAGTGGATGCCTTTGCTGTAAAGGAAACAGGAACTTTACCGTAAAGCGAGAAAGGCGAAGCGTTGTTATCTGTTTCATAGCCTACAGTCGAACGAATCACGTTATTGCTGTCATCGATAAAATTCAGATAATCCGTCTTTCCGCCGTGACTTAAAACTGCGGCCTTAATTGATTCAATATTATCGTCGCTATAGTCTTTTAGACTAATATCCACTTGATTCGTAATTTCGTTTGCATCAAGCATCATGATGCTATAATCAGACATATATCCTGTAAGGAAATTCTTTATGCGCTCCAACTCAGAAAGGGAGTACGTGACTGTGCGGTATTCCACGTCAATATCTTCGGGTGCCTTTTGAGCAAGCTGGGGCCTGAGAGATGTTGCCTTCTGAGACGCGATAACATTAACAACAAGCGTATCTCCTTCATAATAAAGGCCTCCAAACTCGTTGCTGGACATCTCAGCAGTAAGCAGCTCTGTAAATTCGTCCTCTGTGAGCACTTCATTTTCTGCCTCATTCGCAGAAATTGCTGCTGCTGGAAAAACGCACATGCTCATGCAAATCCCTAACGCAAGAATCAGCGACAAGTACTTTTTCATTTTATCCATCCTTTCAAATTTGTGATGTGAGTATTGTAGAGCTAAAGTTACTTTTGCGGGGCGTTAACGTAGGTTGGATTCACTGGAAAGAGATGCATCTACACTCGAGTCAGACGTATCATAAATGGTCGTAGTGAAAAGAACGAGATTAGAATCCTCTAAGTGATTTTCTGCATATGTAATGATAGCGGTCCAAAAGCTGTCATTATAAGAGAACTCGTCGTCGGGATAGTCGCTGATTGCCCAATGATAGACCTCATCACGAGCGGGAGAATAGCTGATGGAAATATCTATTAGATGTAGATCGTCGTTGGTTAAAATTGCAACTATTTTATCGTCGCTCTCTGCGGAAAAGAGTTTACCATTATCAATATCCATTATAAAGGGGGTGTCCAATTCTTCACTTGACATTCTTTCAGAAGCAAATGCGGGAATGCATAAGCTCATAACCATTGCGCAGGAGAGAATGAGAGATAAAAATTTGTTTAATGCTTTCATTTTAGCTTCCTTTCTGCGTAGTAATAATTATTAGACCGTGTTATGGCATAAATCGTGTGTAATTTATGATCTGCTATCAAATCCCTCCCATCTTTCAGTTTTGCTTGATTTATGCCTTTCGTAGATATAAGACGGTAGGAATTTAAAACTGCAACACGAACCGATATACGAAACAAAACGATATTCTGTAGTCGTAACATCTTTCTTGAATATAGCGTCAAAAGAAGAATTGCAGACCTTCTGATTTGTTGTTGCAAAATTGAGAAATGAATGTCTTTTAATAATAAGAGGAGGTGAGTCTAATGATTTAAAAAAGTGCAAGTATTAGAGAAAAACAATAAGAACTATTTGCTTTGAAAAATGCAACCCAAAGCATGAGGCAATAAAAATGGTGGAGGTGAAAAAATGAAAAAAATTCTCCTTGTAATTGTCTTCCTATTTGCTGTTTTGTGTGTGACTTTTTGGGGAAACAATAATGCCCTCGGAAGTGATAGATTTGAAGCAACAGATTTAGAAGATGCCGTCATTGGGAGCGGAGAAGTAACAACATATATTGTGACTAAACCAAGATAAGGAGAGAAAGAAATGAAGAAACGTGTACTCTCTATAATTGCATTGATGTGCTGTGTTTTGGAGACTTTTTGCATGCCGGTAGGTGCAACAAATTCAGAGCAAGATGAACCGGAGATAATTGCGACGGAGGAGTTTGTTGTTTATATGACAGATCAATCGAGGTCGGTGTCAGAAACAACAGCAGTATATCCTGTCAATGTAAGAACTAATATTTTGTATCTTAAAAGTAAGGGACTGGGATTTCAGATAATTGCAACTGCTGAAGTTCCAATTCTAGATGGATTGAATGGCTTTGTCGAATATAATACGTCGATAGACCCTGATCACGGGAGCGTAGTGCCGTATTCTGAAAGCAATAATACGCCTGGTAGAACAGTTACATGGATCGATTATACAGGGAATAAGTACGATTCCGGAGTGAAAATTACTGCTACTTTTTCAGGGGTTGTTAGCGCAGATGCGAAATATTTAGGCCAGGAAGTGCTTGTTAATGGCCCATATACTCAAACCGCTACGGCTACAATTCCTTAAAGGCCTAAGCAAAGAGCAAATTTGAATGCTGAAGTTGGTCGGAGTCGGTGAGGAAACTAATTCCTTGGACACCACAGTTACCTCATTCAATTCAACATTTCAAATACAATGGATTCTAAGAGTAATTTGTCCGAGTAATGTTGCGATTAGCGTGAGTCTCTAATGTGCCGAAGCTGATGGCATATAAAATCGCCCTGTCAGCGTAAATACTGGCAGGGCGATTGTCATTACTGCGGCGTTATTAGCATTCCATAAAAGTTTTGAGAGGAGCACTTTCCAAGCTCGAATTTTGCCAATTCCAATCAGAAAAGGCATGTTGGAACATCAACAAAAAATTATGTATGGCTTTTTTTAGAAAGTGTCAGAGCGGCTCGCCTTGCGCGAGTCAGCGCCATACGCGCGCTTTCCGGTTTTACATTGAGATCACTGGCAATTTCAGCGTAGCTCTTTTCTAAAATATATCGGCTACTGAGCAAAAATTTAGTCTTATCGTCGAGCTCATCCCAAATTTTTGCGAAAGAGTTGATTTCCTCGGATTTTAACAGGATGACTTCGGGGTCGGAGTCATGATCGTCATCAACATTGCTATTATCAAATTCGTCGGCAAGAATCTCTTTTCGTCGGCTGATATTTCGAATATAAGTCAGAGCTGCATTTCTTGCGGATGTTGCAATGTAGGAGGTAAGCACTTTGGCTGGCATAGGACGCAGTGTATCAATGTTATTAATAAGCTGAACGATGACGGTCTGAAAAATGTCATCCTTAGACCAGGGATCGTTTAGTATTGAACCGATTTCGTGATATATGAGCCGTTGATAGGAGAAAAAAATGTTCTCCATAAAATCTCGATCACTTTCGTTTTCGATCGCTAGGATACTTGCTGGGATTGGAATCATTTGCTGTCACCTGTTTTGCTATATGTGTCGATCATTTGCCGGACTTCCATGTCAGAGATGATTAGGCTAAGCGCAACCTGACGGTTAGCCGGTAATTTAGCAAATGATGCCATCACATCGCCAAGAGTCTTTTGGGCGGTGACGGTTTGCTGCAACATATCGACAGGGAGATTAGATGAGGTGCGACCGAGCAGGTAGTCAGTTGTGACATGAAAGAAGTTTGCAAGAGCAATGACCTTATCAACATCCGGGAGGTGCACACCGTTTTCATAATTTGAAATTGTTCCAGAGGAAACACAGAGAATATCACCAAGTTCCTTTTGAGTTAGCCCCTTATCTTGCCGCAATTCGGCAATGAGTTCTCCCAAATGAGCCATATAAGCCACTCCTCTAAGAAATTGCACTTGATGTTTGAATTATATATTTTCTGATTTCTTATCGGCTTATATTTTAGGAAAAGAATTGAAATTGTAATATTTACGTGTTATAAATTAGATTTACCATAGTTTTTGAAACGAATGGTTAAATGGGGGAGCAGCGCGGGGCTAAGTGCCTGTTGCGACTATTTATAGATATTGTCTTATCAATAATAGAGAGAAAGGTTGAGGCTCAGAGGAGCGAATAGGGGTGAGTCGCACGATGAATCACAGCTTGAGTGATAGGGCAGCACCAACGAGTCAGGAGTTTATCACGCAGATATACAAGAAGTATGATCGGCTGATGCTTTTCACAGCAAAGAAGTACCTGATGGATCTACAGGAGTGTGAGGATGCTGTTCAAGAGAGTTTGTTAAAACTTATGAGACGGATCGAATTGCTTCGCACGTTAGAAGAACCGATATTGACCAGCTATGTTGTAACTACTGTACGCAATACGGCCATCAATATACTGCGGCGGCAGAAGCGAGATGCTCAGAATATAACATCGTTTACAGAATCGGTCGAAGAGAGTATCATAGAGCCTGATTCTATAATTGATATTATTATGGATCGAGAAGCCAAGAGAAGTTTGCGCGAGGCGATTGATGAGCTGGAACCGAATGAAAGGTTACTGCTCGAGGGGAAGTATTTCCTTGGATATGATGACAGACAGTTGTCAGAGTTGCTATCCTGTGCGCCGGGGAGTATTCGAATGAAACTAACTCGAGTCAGAAGAAAGGTATTATGTTCGATGCAGGAGAAGGGGGGAGCTTAGAATGACCCATCATGAAAAGCTGGTAGAACGATATGAAGATGCTTTGTTCGCATTGATGATGGAAGATGTAGCTGAGACGGAAGGCGAAAAGCTGCAGGAGCTTAATGAACAGCTTAAACGCGATCCGTCGGCAGAAATTCCAAGGGAGTTGGATGAGCGCTGTATTCGCACAATTAGGACTGAATTCGGAAAGAAAAACTTTATATCTGCGAGACGTGGAGCGGTGCGAGTTTTTAGAGTGATCTCGGCAGCTACTTTGATTATGATGCTGCTATTTACCACAGCGTTTGCAGCATCTCCATCATTCCGCGCTCAGACGCTAACTGTTCTTGTGGAAATGTTTGATGACCATGGTGAGATCCGCTTTAATGGCATTACTAATGGTGCAGAAACCCGCGAGATGAGTATTTTGTGGATGCCAGATGGGTACCAAACTGAGCTTGAAGAGTTTGACGAGAGCAGAATGATTATTAGGGCAGAGGGAGAAAACGGCGAAAACCTTGATGTTACGGCTACGGCCATATCTAAGAATCGTTCATACAGCTTTGATACCGAGGGGGCAATTGAAGAATCAGCAATGGTTCAGAGTAATGAGGCTGGCGTTTATCAAATGAAAACCGAGAAAGGTGATAAGATAACCGTGCTTTGGACAGATATAGAAAAAGGTTGGATCGTTAAAGTTACGGGATATAACATTTCAAAAGAAGATATGCTTCGCATTTCGGAGAGTGTCGAGATTCGATAAAAAGGAAGAGATTTTTCTCTTCCTTTTTATTTTTTACGTTGCACTTGCTGTATGGCGGCGTCTGTTGTTCTGGGCGCTGCAAAACAGATAAAATATGGAGGTCAAAATGAAATTTAAAAGATTAGTGACTATTATGCTAACGCTGAGTGTGGCTGTGTCGTTGGTGGCCTTTCCTGTGGCTGCGGTTGATTATTCGGATGTGGTTGCTCCGCTATACATTGGATTGGAAGATGTCACCGCTGATCTTGCTATTAGCAGTAATGGCTACGCGAATTGCAGCGGATCAGCTTATGTCGCGAACGGCTATAACGCAACTGTTGTAATGGAATTACAGCAAAAGAATGGTACATGGAAACCCATCAAAAGATGGTCTAAGAGCGGAGGATACGTATCTATGAATGAATCGTACCAGGTCTCAAGCAAGTATTACTATCGTGTAGCTGTTACCGCAAAAGTTTATAATTCGAGCGGAAGCCTTGTGGAAAGTAAGACTTCGTATTCTGGCGAAGTCTACTATTAATAATAAGTCCCTATAAGTAAGTGGATTTAGAGCGATTCTAAATTACAAAATGCTGCGCTCAATTTAATTAGTAAAAAGGCCTTGGGGTAACCAAGGCCTTTTTGCTAATTGGAATCTTTTAGGTATGAGGCCTGTGTCGTTTTACCTTGCGAAAAATCCTATAGGCACTCTTTCCGACGGCTAATTTTGCCGTTGGAAAATTTTTTTGAAAATTTTTGCCGAAACTTTGCCAAAACCGCACCTTCCATTCGGGATAGAAGCGAAAGGGGAAGAAAGCCGACCTCTCGGTGCATGAGAGGAGGTGAACGACTCTTGGAGCTGACACCATCCCAAAAGAAAACCGTTAGACATCAGTTCGACAGCTTTTGCAGGAAGGTTCTGCGCGAAGAAGCCCGCGATTATGAGCGTCATATCGCGTGGCGTTCCAACCATGAGGTATCCCTTTCGGAGCTGTCAGAGGAGCAGGAGCGCCAAATGTATGTGCTGGACGAGTATCCGTCCGAGCAGACGCATTTTCATGTGCAGGGCTATGATGTGGCAATCGAAAACGAAGATCTCGCCAACGCCCTGACGGTGCTGCCGGATGATAAGCGTGACATTGTTCTGCTTGCGTATTTCCTTGATATGAACGATCAGGAAATTGCGGACAAGCTGGACATGGTACGCCGTACCGTGCAATACAAGCGCGCTCAGTCCCTCAAGGAATTGAAAAAAGAAATGGAGGTTAATGAAGATGGCACGCAATCTGAGTAATGCCGCTGCATCTCTGCTGCCTTACTCGACCATCGAAGCGGCAGCGTCCGGTAATGTGGACGCGATCAATGCTGTGCTGAAGCACTATGAGCGTTATATTGCGGCTCTGGCAACCAGAACCCTGTATGACGAAAACGGTGTTCCGCACCTTTGCCTCGATGAAGAAAAGGTATGCAGGATGCGAACCAAGCTGATTACCAAGATTCTTGACTTCAAGGTAAACAAAACAGCCTAAAACCCATAGTAGCTCGTGCAGGAGCGTGTCCCCCTTTCCACGCTTCTGCAACGGGCCATTCGTGCATCCGCGAGGAAAGGTTCTTATCACCCGATAGGAGCCTTTCCCGGCTGATCCACAGCCAAATATCACACGCGCCCGAAAGCGCGGATCTGCTGTACCTTGAAAATTTCATAGGCAACCGGATAACGAACCTGAACGGAGCAAAGCCCAGCAAATGGCGCGCCATGATCCGCACGGAAAGGAGGATTTAGGCGAGCGATTCAGCCAGTTTGCATCTGTGTGTGGCATCACAGATGGCCATGACCTCCGTTCAGCTAACGATACTCCCGCGTTGAACGCCCTCAAAGCATTGCGCGGCGCACCCATCAGCATGGGCCGGGGTGAGATTCCCGTGGGCTGCTGCCAGCGGCCATCCGGTTTTGTCGCTTTCATTAAATCAAAAGTAATTATAGGAGGTAGTCATGCGAAAAAATGCAATTCGTTTTATGCTAAATGATTACCCTGATGTAATGTCTATTGATGAGATGTGCAGGGCTTTGTCAATTGGCAAAAAGACTGGATACAAGCTATTACAGACTGGCCAGATTCGTTTCTTGAAAATAGGCCGCGCATATCGCATTCCGAAAATCAATTTGTTGGAATATCTGCAAGTAATCCGACCGGAATGAAACGGGCCTTTCTTATCTAAGGCTGTGTTTTTTGCATTGCTGGGTGACAGGTGATACTATAAGGAGGCCGACAGCAGAAATCCTATGGCCTCCGATTTGTGTGAAAGGAGGATTAACATGGTAGCGGGCCATCTGCACGAGAAAAATGGCTATTATTACATCATTCTAAACCTGACAGATTCAGCAGGAAAAAGAAAGCCCAAATGGATCTCGACAGGCTTAACGATCAAGGGCAATAAAAAACGCGCAGAACAGATGCTCATGGAAGAACGGAGAAAATATGCCAATGCCAAGACTGGTGACGATGTGCTATTTGCAGACTTCATGGAACAATGGCTTGAGATTGTAAAATCAACCGTCAGCATACCGACTTATTCTTCGTATGTAAATGCTGTGAAGTCAATTATTGCACCATACTTCCGAAAGAAGAAAATACTCTTACGGGATTTGCAGGCACATGACATTCAAATGTTTTATCAGGAGCAATTACAGCGGGTAAAGGCGTCGTCTGTGATTCATTATCACGCAAATATCCATAAGGCACTCAAATACGCCGTCAAGAACGATATGATTCCGAGCAATCCCGCCGACAAGGTTGAGCGGCCAAAGCAGGATAAATTTTACGGCAACTTTTACGATAGGGATGAGTTGAACAAACTCTTTGAAGCCGTTGCAGGCACAAAATTGGAATTGCCGGTTCTTCTCGGTGCATTTTATGGCTTGCGTCGAAGTGAAATCGTTGGCTTAAAATGGAGCGCCATTGATTTTGAGCAAAACACCATTACAATCAGCCATACCGTAACTTCTTGCAATTTGGATGGTAAATGTGTAATCGTTGCAAAGGATACGACAAAAACAAAGTCCAGCCGTAGAACGCTCCCGCTTGTACCGTACTTTCATGAAAAGCTGCTTGCGGTAAAGGCTCAACAGGAAAGAAATCAAAAGCTATGTGGACGTTCCTATAACAGAGAATTCCTTGAATATATTTGCGTAGATGATATTGGGGATCGGTTCAAGCCGAACTATATTACATCACAATTTCCTAAACTGCTGGAACGGAACGGCTTCCGCAAAATCCGCTTTCATGATCTCAGACATAGCTGTGCGAGCCTCCTGCTGGCCAGCGGTGTCCCCATGAAACATATTCAAGAATGGTTAGGACATAGCGATTTTTCAACCACAGCAAATATCTACGCGCACCTTGATTACTCATCAAAGCTCACATCTGCAAGCGCAATGGAAAGCAATTTCCATCTCGGGGTATAAAAAAGAAGCTACCAACCGAGGTTGATAGCTTCTATGGCGGAGGGCGTGGGATTCGAACCCACGGGTCGGCTCAACACCGGCCAAACGATTTCGAGTCGTTCTCGTTATGACCTCTTCGATAGCCCTCCGAATATGTCGACCCCTATTCTATCCTAAATCCTTGAAAAAAACAAGGTCAGGAATAGGATAGAAAAACAGGATAGAACAAGCAAAAATATGAACTTCAATAAAAGCCGTTGAGTGCTTGAAACACAAGGGATTGGAGATTTTTTGGTGGCTCTAACGGGAGTAGATTTCGAGTCAGCCCCGTTATGACCACTTCGATACCGCTGCATATTCAGTTCGCTGTTATCAGCCAAACTATTATGCCATAACTTTTTGCGTCTTGCAAGGTCTTTTTTCGCATTCGGGGCATATTCTGTGCGTATGAAGACTGTCTATTTATCGGTACGCCTGAAAAATTACGAAAATGCGCTCGCGCTGGTCGGTGCGCCGCTCGCCGAAACGCCGGAGAACGCGGACGTTTTGCTGCTGCCTGGCGGGGGCGACATGCACCCGCGCTTTTACGGTCAAGCACTGAACGGCTCGGAAGATCTCGACGAAGCACGCGACGCGCGTGAGCTCACGCTGATTGACAACTTCCTGTGCGAGGGAAAGCCTGTCATCGGCATCTGCCGCGGGCTGCAAGTCCTCAACGTCTATTTTGGCGGCACGCTGCGTCAGCACATCGAGGGCCACAGTCAAATTGACGGCGTTGACCGGCTGCATGCCATCAACACCGCGCCGGGCCTTCTGCGCGAGCTGTACGGCACGCGCTGCACGGTCAACAGTGCACACCATCAGGCCGTCTGGCGGCTGGGGACGGGGCTTCAGGTCTTCGCCTGCGCGGAGGACGGTACGGTCGAGGCCGTCGGCCACAGGACGCTCCCCGTCTTTGCCGTGCAGTGGCATCCTGAGCGGCTGTGCGGCGCGTTCGCGCGGCCGGAAAGTGCTGACGGTGCAAGGCTTTTGCGCGCTCTACTCAGATAACATAAAAAAGCGCAGAAAAATTCTGAAAAAACGTTGACAAAACGGGACACTGATGCTATTATAACAGAGCTGACGATTTTTGCGGAGGGCGCATGCAGGTGTAGCACAATGGCTAGGGCACCAGCCTTCCAAGCTGGGGATGCGGGTTCGATTCCCGTCACCTGCTCCATTCAATTCGCGCCAGTAGCTCAGTTGGATAGAGCAACTGCCTTCTAAGCAGTAGGCCGGGGGTTCGAATCCCTCCTGGCGTACCATTTACAAGGCGCCCCTCAGCAAAGCAGCAAATATCGCACGGATACAGAATATGTGGTGGGTGTAGCTCAGTTGGTTAGAGCACCGGATTGTGGTTCCGGGTGTCGAGGGTTCGAGTCCCTTTACCCACCCCACAAAAAGAGAGGGATGGGATTTGGCCCCAGCCCTCTCTTCCCAATAGGGGTGTAGCCAAGCGGTAAGGCAAGGGACTTTGACTCCCTCATTCGCTGGTTCGAGTCCAGCCATCCCTGCCAGATTTTTACCGCTTCGGTGGTTTGGAATAGAATATGCTTCGTTAGCTCAGTTGGCAGAGCACCTGCCTTTTAAGCAGGGTGTCCGGGGTTCGAATCCCCGACGAGGCACCAAAAAAGAGAGACAGCTTTTGAGCTGTCTCTTTTCATTTGCTCTTTCCCGGGGCCGTACGAATTGACGCGCTCTGAAAATCATGGTAAAATTCTCTTATCAATACTCAGGAGGAATGCCGTATGAAACGCTGCAAGTTTTTGACTCTTATGCTCGCCTTGCTTTTGCTGCTGCAGAGCTCCGCGCTGGCGGCGGACAAGGGCAAAACCGTCACTGTCACGCTCCCGACGTTTGCCGTTACGCTCAACGATACCAAGATCGACAGCGCGCACAGCGAATATCCGCTGATCGTCTACCGCGATATTACGTATTTCCCCATGACCTACCACGCCTCGCGCTTCCTGCACCTCAAGAGCAACTGGTATCAGACCGAGCCCAAGGGCACGCTGTTTGTCGGCTACAGCGACGCGAGCGAGGACACGTGGACCGACACGCCTGCGACCAGTAAAAATACCGTGACCGCCAAGGCGACCGTCGCTGACTATCAGATCGCCGTCAACACGGTGGACAAGGGCAAATGCCTCGACAATTCCGCCGAGCCGTACCCGCTGCTTAACTTCCGCGGCGTGACCTATTTCCCGCTCACGTGGCGCTTTGCCGTGGAGGAGTTTGGCTGGGAGTATCACTTTGACGCCAAAAGCGGCCTGAGCATCCGTTCGGCCGAGCAGTTCCGGCCCGAGCTCGAGGACGCGCTGCTTGCAAGCTCCGCGCCGTCTGCCGCGCTGGTGCAGAAGACGTATTTTTACGGCGCGGACAAGTCTGAGTACGCGGGCGTTCCCTATTCCAATCTGGCCGGTGCGACCTTCGTCTACCGCAGAAGCGGCGGGGCGGCGGTGACGATCAAGGCACAAGAGCTCTTTTCTGACGGCGAATACTACTTTGACTGTCAGGACAGCGAGAACGCGCCCATGCTCAGCGGCGGTGTGCTGACGCTCTCCGCCCGCCGGACGGACAGTGCCGGTCAGGCGACCGTCACGCTCAAGATCGACCTGCGCAGCGGAACGCTGCTGCCGTAATTTACCCCTAAGGAGACTCGCATTGAACATCACGACCATTTTATTCGACCTGGACGGGACGCTGCTGCCGATGGATCAGGAGGCGTTCACGACCGGATACTTCAAGTTCCTCGCCAAAAAGCTCGCGCCCTACGGCTACGAGCCCAAATCCCTCGTCGACGCCATTTGGGCGGGCACGGCGGCCATGGTCAAAAACGACGGCAGCTGCACGAACGAGCAGGCCTTCTGGAAGAAGTTCGCGGCGATCTACGGCGAGGAAAAGTGCCAAAGCGACCAGGGCCTTTTCGAGGATTTCTACGCCAATGAGTTCAACGCCGCGCGCGACATCTGCGGCTTTAATCCCGCGTCGGTGGAGACGGTCCATAAGCTCAAAGAGTGCGGCTACCGCGTTGCGCTGGCGACGAATCCGATCTTTCCCCACATGGCGACGGAGAACCGCATCCGCTGGGCGGGCCTTGTGCCGGAGGATTTTGAAATTTACACGACCTACGAGGCCTCGACCTTCTGCAAGCCGAATCCTGCTTACTACCTCGAGGTCGCGCGCACGCTCGGCGTCAAGCCGGAGGAGTGCCTGATGGTCGGCAACGACGCGACCGAGGACATGGCTGCACGCGAGGTCGGGATGGATGTCTTTCTTTTGACCGACTGTCTCATCAACGCGAAAAACCGCGACCTGAACGCCTATCCCCGCGGCGATTTTGCCGCGCTGAACGCTTACATTGACGCACTGCAATAAAAAACTGCCGCCCAAACGGGCGGCAGTTTTTACTTTTCGAACACTACTTTCTGCTTTTCCCGTTCTGCGCGGTGACGAGGCGGAAGATCGTGGACACCAGCAGGATCGCCACGGCGATGCTGCCCGCGACGCCCGCGGTCTCAAGTCCTTTGTGCACCGCGGCCTGCACATCGCCGCCCAGGCCGAGGCTCATCGTGTAGTAAATGCCCGCGCCCGGCACCAGCGGCAGGAGCGAGATGACGAGGTACGACGTGACGGGGTATTTGCGCGAGCGCGCCATAAGCTCAGAATACAGCGCCGAGACGACGGCGGCGAAGAAATTCATGCTGTAAATGCTCATGCCCAGATCACGGCAGAGCAGGTACGTCATCCATGTGAACACGCCGCCGAGCGCGCAGAGAATGCTGCCCCAGTCGTGCACATTGAAGAGGATGAAAAAGCCCGTACAGGCGACGAAGATCATCACGGCCTGTGCCCAGGCGGGATAGCTCGCTGAGCCGGACGCGACCGTCATCCCGTATACGCCAGACGTGACGCGCCATGCCGCCGCCGTGCCGAGCGCGATGGCGAACGCCGAGAGAAGCACCTGCACGATGCGGTTGATGCCGGAGTTCGTATCGCCGTAAATGATGTCGCGCATGGAGGTCGTGATGAGAAGGCCGGGGACCAAGATCATTAAGGTGCCGATGATGACAAAGTCGATATAGTCGACCAGATGGAAGCCCGCGGCGAGATACGCCGGCACCGCCATGGCGAACGCCTCGACGATGGTGCTGAAAAACGGGTTCGTCTCGCGCCTGTCCATCTGGCGCGAGACAAAGCCGATGATGAGGCCAAGAAGGCCCGCGAACAGGCTGTCGCGCAGCGTGCCGCCAAACACCGGGCAAAAGCCCGCCGCGGCGCAGAAATTGCCCAGGTAATAAACGGGCACCGAGTAGTGCCGCCGCCCCTTGAGCGTTTCGTCGAGCCACTGCGCGGCGACGCTCGGGTCAGGCGTTTCGGCGCAGATGCGGCGCGAGAGCGCGTTGAGCTTTTCCACCGACTCGAGGTCATTGCCGTGAAAGCCGACTCGCTTCATCACCATCAAAGGCTTGCCGTTGGCCGCCTCGAGGCTGACCATCACGCAGTTGGGGATGGAAAAGGCCTCGCATTCAATGCCGTAGGCGCCGATGATGCGGCGTATCGTCTCTTCGACGCGGAACGTCTCCGCCCCGCTGAGCGCCAGATGATAGCCGACGCGCGCGGCCAGATCGGTCAAAAGGTAATAATCCATAAAAAATCCTCATATTTTTGGGAAATTTGCCGTCAGCGGGCCTTATATTACTGCGAAACGACCGTCCTGTCAATGCTGACAGGGCGGTCACGCAAAAAACATTTGCCATTTTGCCGCGGCGGCACTATACTGATGCTCGGTCAAGCGGAAAACAGAAAGAAATGAGAGAGATCATGGGAACTACAGTCAAAAAGCATGAGATCGACATGCTGCACGGCTCCATCTGGAATAAGCTGCCGCTCTTTGCCCTGCCGGTCGCGGCTACGGCGATCTTGGAGCAGCTCTTCCACGCCTCGGACGTTGCCATCGTCGGCAACTTCACGGGCGATGCGCGCACAGTCGCCGTCGCGGCGGTGGGCGCAAACGGCCCGATCATCGGTCTCATCGTCAACCTTTTCATCGGCATCGCGCTCGGCGCGAACGTCGTCATCGCGAACGCCATCGGCTGCCGTGACGACAATGCCGTCAAGCGCGCGGTGCACACGGCCATTGTGTTCGCTGTGTGCGGCGGCGCGGCGGTCGCGCTGCTTGGTCAGCTCATCGCCTCGCCGCTTTTGAGTATTCTCAATGTGCCGGAGGACGTGTTCCCCTATGCGCTTTTGTATCTGCGCATTTACCTTCTCGGCATGCCGGTGATATTGCTCTACAACTTTGAGGCCGCGATCTTCCGCAGCATCGGCGACACAAAGGTGCCGCTCGCGGCGCTCGCGGTCTCCGGTGTGCTGAACGTGCTGCTGAACCTCTTTTTTGTCATTGTGCTGCATATGACGGTCAACGGCGTCGCCATCGCCACGGTGGCGGCCAACGCCGTGAGCGCGGCACTGCTCTACGTCCGCCTGACGCGCACGGATAAATGCGTGCGCGTGGAGCGCAAAGCGCTGCGCATCGACGGCGCGAGCTTGAAGCGCATTTTGAGCATCGGCCTTCCCGCGGGCGTGCAGAGCGCGGTGTTCTCGTTCGCCAACATCGTCATCCAGTCGGCCATCAACACCCTCGGCACGGTGGCGATCGCGGCGTCGAGCGCGGCGTTCAATGTGGAAATTCTCGCCTACGACGTGCTCAACTCGTTTTCGCAGGCCTGCACGACCTTTGTCGGCCAGAACTACGGCGCAGGGCAGATCAAGCGCTGCAAGAAGACGATGCAGCTCAGCTTTTTGGAGGGAGCCATCGCGACATTTGTCTCGGTCGTTGTCCTGCTGCTGAGCGCAAGGTCGCTGCTCGCCATTTTCAACAGCGATCCCGAGGTCATTGCCATCGGCTATATTCGCCTTGCGACGATCCTGCCGGCGTATGTTTTCTGCCTGATCTACGAAATACTCTCCGGGTATCTGCGCGGCTTCGGCATTTCGCTCGCGCCCGCACTTTTGACGATGCTCGGCGTGTGCGGTATCCGCATCGCGTGGGTCAAGTTCGTCTTCCCGACGAGCATGACGTTCCAGACCGTCATGTGGGTCTATCCCATCAGCCTTGGCGCGACGGCGATGCTGATCCTCTGCGCCGTGCTGAGCTACCGCCCGTCCAGACGCTTTGCGGGCCTTGAAACGGAAGAAGAGGACAAGTGAGGGGGAACCCTCACTTGTCAAAATGCTCCCAGAAGGCGCGCACGGCGGCCTCGTACGCGCCGCGGCCCATATAGTAGCTCATCGCGTGGTCCGCGCCGGGCACGACGAGCAGCTTGCAGGGCGCGGCGCAGGCGTCGCGGTTTTCAAACGCCATTTTGAGCGGGACGAAGTGGTCGTCCTCGCCGTGGATCAGTAAAATCGGAACATCGGTATTTTTGAGCGCCTCGACGGTGGAGTAGCTGCCGGACGAGGCGTTCAGTCTCTTCTGGCACAGAAGATCGGCGATGACGGTTGCTGCGCGGACAGGAAGATGCAGGTTCTTCCCCATCACGTGCTGCCAGATCGCACGCGGCGAGGTGTAGGCCGAGTCGGCGATCACGCCGTGCACCGCGGCGGGGAGAATATCGCCTGCGGCCATGAGCACCGTCGCCCCGCCGAGCGACACGCCCATAAGGTAAACGGGCAGGCCGGGGAAGCGTTCGGCTGCCCAGTTTGCCCAGTCGACGCAGTCGTAGCGCTCGGTCAGGCCGAAGCCGATGTAGTCGCCCTCGCTCTCGTTCTGCGCGCGCTGCTCCACATAGAGCACGCTGCACTGCTCGCGGCTTAAAAAGTCCGCGAGCAGGCCGAAATCGCGGTACCACGCTGAGCGCCAGCCGTGAAACGCGATCACAAGGCGCTTGGCCTTTTCGCATTCACGAAGATGGCCCACGAGCGTCAAGCCCTCGCGGTTTTCGAGCAGCACTGTCTCCGTTTCCGAAGACGCAAGCTTTTTCGCGGCGGCGCGCTGCGCCTCACGGTAGGGTTCGTCGCGCTTTTCGCCCGTGAGCTGGGCGCTGCCCTTATTTTTGAGCGCCTTGGGCGCTTCGCGCTTCATCGCGACGTCCATCAGCGTTCTCGTCACGCCGTAGGCCGCCGCGCCGTAGAGTGCCGCCGCAGCCGTGACGAATATAGCCGCCTTTGCCGCTTTTTTCATAACTGTGACCTCCTTGTATCCAAACTGTAAACTCTTATCTTGGGTACTGGACAGGGATATTTTCCCGTGTTATACTCCAAACTAATCTAAGTTCCGGGCGGTTTCGACCGCCCGTCTCTTCTTTCAGCGTAGCAAAAACTCCGGCTTTTTGCTACGTTCAGTTTTTCCCGTTTGTATGCACTTCCTGCCGGAAATTTCAATGATCGGAGGAACGCATTTTCATGAACGAAGTCAAGTCCCCGAAAAAGCCGCTGCTGTACTACTACTTTGTGGCGATGCTGCTTGTGATGCTCTTCAACTTCATCGCCATGCCGTGGATCTCTGAGCACCAGATCAAGGACGTCGACTACAACACTTTCGTCACCATGACAGAGCAGGGCGAGGTCGGCCGGGTCGAGATCCAGGAGCAGTCCAACCGCATTCTCTTCACCAGCAGCGATGAAAAGACCGTCTACAAGACGGCGATGGTGCCTGACGACGGTTTGGTGCAGCGCCTGCTGGACGCGGGCGTCTCCACCACGGGTGAGGAGATCGAGCAGACGTCCACGCTCGTCAGCATTCTCGCCTGGGTGCTGCCCATCATCATCTTTGTCGCGCTGGGACAGTATATGTCGCGCAAGATGATGGAGAAGATGGGCGGCGGAGGCAACTCCATGATGTTCAACATGGGCAAGTCCAACGCCAAGGTGTACGTCAAGTCCGCCGAGGGCATCAAGTTTGACGATGTCGCGGGCGAGGACGAGGCCAAGGAGAACCTCACCGAGGTCGTCAACTACCTGCACGACCCCAGCAAGTATCAGGAGATCGGCGCGTCGATGCCCAAGGGCATTCTGCTCGTCGGCCCTCCGGGAACCGGTAAAACGATGCTTGCCAAGGCGGTCGCCGGCGAGGCGAATGTGCCGTTCTTCTCGATGTCGGGCTCTGAATTTGTCGAAATGTTCGTCGGCATGGGCGCGAGCAAGGTGCGCGACCTCTTCAAGCAGGCCAAGGAGAAGGCCCCCTGCATCGTCTTCATCGACGAGATCGACGCCATCGGCCAGAAGCGCAGCGGCGGCCAGTACGGCGGCAACGACGAGCGCGAGCAGACCTTGAACCAACTGCTCACCGAAATGGACGGCTTTGAGGGCAACAACGGCGTCATCATCCTCGCCGCCACGAACCGCCCCGAATCCCTCGACCCCGCGCTCACGCGCCCGGGCCGCTTCGACCGCCGCGTGCCGGTCGAGCTTCCCGACCTCAAGGGCCGCGAGGAAATTTTGAAGGT
>ERZ791815.208-NODE-208-length-61435-cov-6.242750_pt1 | contig 61435 bp, 59 predicted proteins | sample MGYA00510302_ERZ791815 | MGnify/ENA primary metagenome ERZ791815 (study PRJEB30046, sample SAMN00791995) | human gut metagenome | study: EMG produced TPA metagenomics assembly of the A metagenome-wide association study of gut microbiota in type 2... | reverse complement strand
GCGGGTGTAGGGTTCGTGTTCTCCATAGCTTGTCAACCCAGCCGGGAATGAACAGTGGGCTGTTTTGATAGCATAGTAGCCGTGGTCGATGCCGATAATGATGCTCATGGGAAATACCTTCTTTCATTTCAAAATCTTTCGGGAATCTATAATAAACGGCGGGGGAGAGTATGTCTCCCTCGCCGGAATTTTCCTTCGGAAATTGCTGCGGTTTTGTCTGTCAAGACTGGCGATAGGCTCTCAAAACCGTACCGCCAGTGGTGAAAATTCACGCTGCAACAAAAAAGCGCCTCCTGCTTTTCGGCAGGATGCGCGCAAAATCGCTTGTGGATATTTTCAGGCAAATGGGATAAATTTGGTACATTTTGCCCCAAAATCGCCTATTTTTGGCTATTTTATATCGCAGCTACGATATAAAATTGGTAGATGGGCTTCATCGTGGGGAAAAGAAATCTGTTGCCAATCCACATTTTCCCGTTATTCTTAAATGTATATAAATCATAAAAGAATTTTCTATCAATTATCATCCAAGAGAGCATTGTTGATTTCTGTAATCCACTGTGGATTCTGATTCTCCAGATGCTCAAGCAATGATAGCATATTAGTAGATAGTAATCAATTTTCTTTAGTACACTTTCAAACTTGTGAATGCTGTGATATACTAAAAATTAACGTGTAGTTGGTATTAGTATACAGAAATACATCTATAATGGAGGGAAAACATGCTTAATCCAGATCTGCCAATCACAAAAAACTCGGAAGACATCCTAAACAGAAGCACTTTTGCTAATAGTTTGGCAAAAACATTACTGCAGTATTCCTTCTCATCCTCCCTAACGATAGGTCTCTACGGTGAATGGGGAAGTGGAAAAACATCTTTGCTGAATATGGTGTTGGAAACCGTCGAAAGCAAGGATTCTAATACAGTAATCCTTCGCTTTAACCCGTGGTTGTGCTCAAATTCCAAGCAGCTAATTACGCAGTTCTTCAAACAACTTTCAGCAGCGATAAAGTTGAAGAAGCCAAAAAACGAAACGGCATGGGAATTAATTGACCAATATGCTGATTTGTTTGATGCGGCAAACATGATTCCTGGAGCTGGCACGATTATTTCGGCCTTTGGTAAGACACTAGCAAAAGAGGCAAAAGAAAAAAACGAACAGGAATCCAATGATTTGCAAGGAAAAAAAGACAAAATTATTACTAAAATGCGTGATGATGATATCAGAGTTATCGTATCCATTGATGATATTGATCGACTTACGGAAGAAGAAATCATCTCTGTTTTTCAGTTGGTTAAAGCTTTGGCGGATTTCCCCAATACAATTTACATATTAGCCTTTGATTATAATGTAGTAGTCAGAGCGCTTAGCAAAGTACAGCATGGAGACGGTAAAGAGTACTTGGAGAAAATTATTCAGGTTCCCTTTGAGATTCCTGCACCTTGCATTACGGATATATATACGGCTTTATTCTCAAAGCTCGATGTGATTTTCAGAGATTTCCCTGCAGATAAGTGGCCAAAAGATATCTGGGCTGAACTTTTTCAATTTGGAATCAAGAAGTATATAAAATCGATTCGGGATGTCATTCGTTACACAAATGTTTTCCTTTTAAAGTATGATCTTTTGAAAGATGAAACAGACCCAGTTGATTTGCTCGCTCTCACTTGCCTGCAAGTATTTGAACCCTTCATCTATTCCAATTTGCCCGGTTTTAAGGATTTTTTGTGTGGAGACGATATGAGTAGTTCACTCTCAAGAGGAAAGGCTTATGAAGATGAATTAAAGCGCAATGTCTCCAAACTGTTTTCGTCAAATGAAAAAATAACAGATCGAGAAGCCGTAAATCATATACTTAGTATGCTATTTCCAAAAGTAAAAAATGTCTTAGGTATCTCGTATAGTTATGGGAGAAATTATTCTCACAGAGACTTTTTTGTACGCAATAACGTTGCCGTGCCAGAATGTTTTGATCGATATTTTGCATTGGCGCTCGAAAAGGATGCAATCTCGACATCAACCATCCAACGATTCATTTATGAAGACAGCCCTCAAGAATTAGAAAAAAATATCCTTGAAATCTATCAATCTGGCAAGATTATACGATTGCTCGACGGCATTGAGGCTTACACTAATAATCGTTCGCTAAAAATTCCCGAAGAACGTGCAACTGCAGTCATCACTGTGCTTGTGCGCAATTGGGAAAAATTTCTTGACCCAAACGATGCAAGCTTTCTCTCAATTCCATTTTCGTGGAGACTCCTTTTCTGCGTTGATCCTTTACTGGAAAAAATTGATTCAGGCAGAAGATTCCAATATATTCAAGAAATTTTTAATGACGACTTCGTTCAGCCGTCTACATTAACATTGTTATTACAAAATTTCGAAAGACAGTTGGGTCGCTTTACAGATGATTCCAAGCCTAATGAAAACGCATTACTCTCTTTAGCAGATGTTCTTCAACTTGAGAGCATTTTCAAAAGCCGCGCAATAGATGCAATCGATTCCAAATCAGTCCTGAATAGTGCTAATGCGTCAAGTCTCTTTTGGATGCTACAAAACATTGATCCAGATATGGCAAAAAGCAAAAAAGCTTCTTTAATCACAGACGATACATCGTTAGCTAAAGTTATAAGTGCCTGCACTTCTAGAGGATCAACGTTAGGAAAAATTGTTGTAAAGACTCGAAAAGTAGATTTGAAGTATCTCGAAGAATTTGTAAATCTCGACGAAGCGTATAACCGTATTGAAAAATTTGTGGCAACAGATTCGTTTACGCATTTGACAGAAGACGAAAAGCTGAACACGATATTGTTCTTAAAAACTGCAAAACAGCAAAATAAAGAAGATTCTTTCTTTGATGGTGTTCCGGAGGATGCCCTTGCAGATTGGCTTGAGCAGACAAAGCATTGAGCCGATTGCACCGCGACACCGCATATAATCTGTGTTTACTTAATAACCGCCTCTCTATATACCTCAGTTATGAGCATCAACTTGTCAAAAGTGTTCGCGATTTTGAGGAGGTGTTAAAAGATGTGCTATCTGATTGCTAAAGAACGCAATGCACACGGTTGCATTGCGCTGAAAACTACCCACGGTCAGCATCTGGCTGATTTCAAATATGCACTAGATGATGCTCTCGACGGCAGCGGAATTCAGCTTGTCACCATCAGCCGACCTACAGCCTACGGTGAGTACGCACCGTATCGCTTTGTACACAGTGAAGAGGAATTTGCTACGCAGGTATTGGCTATGCGGGCATAACGCAAATCTTATTTGTGACTTTTAATCCTGCCTCTCTCCAAAACTCATCTACCAATTTATCTACGGCTCTGCATTTTGGTTGAGAAACGCTGCGGAAATAACTACACATTACCTAAAATTAGTCGTTCTTATTTGTAGAATACCAACAAAATTTTACGGTAATTCACAAATTTTTGCCAGCGACGCTTTCTCATAACCGGCTGACCCAACCGCATCCACTTTCAAATATGATGAAGTGCCGCGATTTTTGCTGAACTTCATCGCCAAGATTTTCGTTTTGGCGATAAGTTGGCGATTTAGCCATCAACAGCACTTCTTCATCATAATAAGGGCCGTTAGCTTAACGGTTAAAGCCACCGGCTCATAACCGGTTCAGTGGGGGTTCGAATCCCTCACGGCCCATAAAAAGAACGCAGCTATGTTATTTTTTAAGATAACACGGCTGCGATTCTTTATTTTTCGTACAATTCACGGCTCAACTGATTGCGTATCGACTCCCGGCGTTTTTTGTATTGCTGGGTGTAGATCATTAAAGTCGTGCTCGGCTGGGCGTGACCTGCTTCAGCTGCAACCGTTGCAACACCGATGTCAGGATTCGACATGAGCAGACTGACAAAGGTATGTCGGAACATGTGTGGGTGAATGTCGCTGATTCCTGCTTTCTGTGCCACACGCTTTACCAGCTTGTTATAGCCGTCCGGGTTGCGCGGCCAGCCGAAGTCATCAATGATGACAAATTCCTGCCCGACCAGTTTCATCAGCGATTCACGCTTATCCTCTTTGTTCGTCACCATATCCCGCTGCCAACTGGCTCCCATCAGCTTCTTTTTGGTATCCCACCATTCTTTGTACCGCTGCATAAAGGTCATATATTCGGGGGCTACATCTATATAGCGGTCATTGCTTTCCTTGGTGGTTGTGTGCTGATACCCAAAGTCTTTGAAAACCAAAAGGCTCTTGTTGACGTGAACGGTGCAGTCTCTGAAATTGAAGTCGCTCCATGTCAGCCCTGCCAGCTCAGCGCGCCGCACACCCGTATTCAGAAGCGAAAGCACAATGGCCTGCTCTTGAATCGGGTATTTGCTGATTTCTGCCATCAGTTTTTTGACCTCGTCCTCATGGATGCAGTCTACAAACCGAGGGCGGGTTCCTTTTTCCGGCTTCTTGAACTCAGCCTGTACAGAATGATACCGCTCGTTTGCAAAGTGCAGCACTTGGTTGGCGAACAGCACATATTCCCGAATTGTCTTTGGAGCCAGAGGCTTTTCTTTGCGTTCAATGCAGAACGCATCACGAACGGAAACGCCGAGAATTTTTGAAACCTCCTCCGCTGTTTTCATCGTAACCGCCGCTCCGCCGAAGCACTTCATAGCTGTGTATGCGGAAAGATCATAGCCTTCTACCATGGCGGCATAAGATGTACTTTTCATAGCCGCATATTCCGGCAGAATAACGGCATACTCGCTGCGGACACAGCCGTTTTCTTTGACTGCCTCAATAACCTTTTCGCAATCTTCTTTAGTGATTTCAGAGATGGACTTTTCTACAAACCACGGGGCCACATCAACCATTTTTTTCAGATACCCGATTTTGTTGCGCGATGTGTTTGCCTTGTTCTTATCAAAATCATAGTTACCGCGCAGCAGTGCCGATGGCTCCAGTTTTGCTTTGGTGGAAGCAATATACTCGTCTGCTACTTCACGGAACGGCTTGCTTGCACCGCTGAGGCTGCGCTCGGCTTCTTCCTGTGCTTTTGCTTCAAATTCAAATGCTGCTGCCGTGGCTGCCGCTGCGCGCTGCTTTGCGGTTTTCAGCGTCTTGGGGTCAAACTCAAAGCGGGAAAATTTGCGTATGGTACGGCCATTGAGGGTGATGTTTGCGGTGATTTTGTAGTAAGCGGGTTTGTTCTTGGGTGTGCGCAGTTCGATAGATGCCATTTTCAATTCCTCCTTGGCTTGTTCTTACAAGCCAAACTATACAGCAACCTTTATAAAAGCTGTAGGCTGTCGTCAGAACGCACGACACCCTTGACATTGCGGCCCTTTTGTGCTCTTACCCAGCGGCATTTCTGCCCGAATTGTTGTAGTAATCAACTAGTTTCCCCAAGTTGATGTACCACTTGATGCCGGACTGAAATGCCACGCCGGGAACCTCTTTGCAAAGCCGCCGCAGGTAATACGGCGGCAGCCCCAACATTCGGCTGGCTTGCTTAATGCTGACGATTTGCGGCAGCACAATGTGCTCCACTTCTGCGGCTACAATTTCCGTAGCCATAACAGAATTCATTTCCATAGATTTTCCTCCTTCATGTGTATCATATTTGATTCCACAAGCATAGCGGCCACTTGTGGAAAACAAGTGACCGCCATAATCTGAAATCAAATTGTACGTCCTATTCGACACTACTTCCCGGACATACGAGGGCGAACCACCGACCCGGCTGCTGGAAACAGCTCCCGCTTCCTGTACCACATTGTTGGCAGTACCGCCGACGCCTTGAGAGCATCGCCACGGTGTGTATCATGATTGCTGACCCTTCGCTTGAGGTATGTGTTCCACGCCACCTCTCCCGCCTCTGGGGGCGCTCCGCTGCGGTTAGGCAGCCTCATCGCGTCAGAACGGGACGCACCTGCCGAACGCTCCTTGGGTTGCGGCAAGGTCAGTTGTATGTAGCCGGTGATTCGGATATTTTGCTTTCAAGGTCCTCAAGGGGAGAGGGTCTTTTTTGTCCCTCTATATATATCATCGCAATTAAAAGCCAAATCGTGCAAAAAAATCAAAAAAATTTTATAATTTTTACTATAAGCCCCCAAAAGCTATCAAATTTTGCTATAATAAAGCTAAATATAGTATGATGATAAAGTGTTTGCTCAAAAGGCACCGCTACCCGCCGGAAGGGATGGACGATGCCGTGCAAACAGTTATGACCCAGTGTGAACTGTGGACAGATAATAACGATATGGAATCAGCCTAAAAGAGGAAGTGGCCGCCGCACTGAATTGCGACAGCCACTTTTTTAGTTAAATTTTGAATGCGGATACAGCCCGCACAAATTCAAGAATCAAGGACTGATATAAATCTTCATCGAAATGTCCTTGTATAATGCTGCACTTTTTCAGCAGAGGATCGTAGCGATTAAGCAATTTCTCCATTGCCTTTTCATTACCCTGCTGGGCCAGCAAAAGGGTGTTTTTGAACATTCCCATTTTATTTTTCCTCCATTGCTTTGCGAATTTTGTCACAGGCGCTGTCACGGCGGCGCCTGACCGTACTGGCATCAACTCTCAACTTAGCAGCCGTAGCCGTAACGGAAAGACGGTCAATGTACAAGGCTATCATAACCTCGCACTCTTTCAGTTCCAGTTTGGGCAAATATTTTCGAATAGCTTCCCACATTAGCTTGGCTTCAATACTTTCCTCCAATGAATTACCTGAGCGCATGGATTGAGATTCAATATCCGAATCACAATCTTCAATCGAGCACTCATGTTCCTTAATCTTCATTAGTGCGCGGATATAATTTGCTCGCTGATTGTATACCACTCTTGTCAAATAGCTTGTAAGGCGCGCGGCTAATTCTGCATCCTCGCCGTAAATCCAATACTTATCGGCAATATTTTTCTTTGCCATTGTAAACCTCCTGAATTTTGAGTTTCATTGAATAGACCTCAAAACTCGGAGGGGCGCGGGCAGAAAACGGCAGTCCTCTGCCGCCAAAGCAAAAAAGAAGCAAAAAAATACGCCAGATGGTTATAAAAACCATCTGGCATACGAATAATACAAGAAAAACTACGCGGCGAAGGGACTTTTGAAAGGACGCAGTAGCGCTTGACGGGGTTTCTACCTTAATACGGCATGGCTCCGCTTACCGGAGCGTCAAGCACATCTGCCATGCAATACGCCTTTCAACTAAATATGTTCCACAAAAAGAAAAAGCCCGGCAAGCAAAAACTTGTCGGGCAGAAAGCGGATTTACTTTTCTTCCATCCAACCAAGGAATGTCTGCAATTTCTGTATGTCACCGTCATCGAGGTCTTGCAGTCGGTTAAAAATGTTGATACGGTCGGTTTCATCCCCGGCACCGGTAAAGAATTCCTGCGGGGTTACGCCGAGGTATTCACAGATGCGCAGAAATTCGTGCATTGAGGGCAATGCCTTGCCGATTGAAATACTGCGCATATAGCTGCCGCTTTTGCCAAGGTCAAGGCTCATTTTGTGTTCGGAAACGTGGAGGCGATGGCGCAGCTGCTAAGATGGGGTTACTTGCTGGGGGTCTTAGGCTGGGCTGCCGCGGGCTTTTTCTCCGGTCGGTGGGGCTGGTAAAAAAACGCAGCGCTTTGGGGCGGCCAACCATCGTATTCGCGGCGGATCATGCTTTGAATGGTTTTCCGTTCTGCTGCGTGCAAATGTTGCTTCATGGTTTCTTTCATGGGTGGATTCCTCCTGATTTATAAAGATTTATTGTATGCCAAAACCGGCTGTGGCCATCATAAGGGAAACTGCGACCGAAAGTTCCGCCAACGCAATGGAGCTGGCGAAAAGGTGGCCATGGACGCCCAACAGGGCAAGCGAAACAGCGTCCAGAAGCAATAGCCGCAAACGTGCGCGCTTTGCCATCGCCTTGCTTTCCGCACGGGAAAGGTGCATCTGCTTATTATCGGCAGGTGACGAAACCCATATCAGGGCAGAGGAGGCAATCATAATTGCCCAATAATTGTTGGGCTCCTCCGCAAAAATCGGTAAAGCGAACATCGTTGCAAAAATCATGGCGGCAGAGTATAATGCGCACTGCCATTCTGTTTTGGCATGGTAGCCGCCGGTGCGCTCACGGAGGAAAAGAAACGAAACGGTAAAGCAAAAAGCCAAACCGAAATCCGTAATCAGCCCACCAAGCAGTGTCAGAGCAATCAGGCCCACGGCGCGGGAAATGTGTCGGTACAGCGCGTATTGGCACACCTCGGCGTCGTCCTCTTTGATAAGACCGCGCGCCAGAAAGTATTGCGTCAGCTTTTTTGCAATCTGTTCCATCGGCATCCCCTTGTCATCTTTCGCCCTTATCCTACCGCAAACCAGGCTAAAGTGCCAAGAATCCTGCGCAAGTGACAGAAACTCATGCGTGAACGCAAGAATTGCAGGCCACATCGGGCCATTCAAAGCAGAATTGGAACGCACCGTCATGATAATCCATCGTGTAAAAGGCGTTGTTGCGGCGCAGCAGCTCTTTGGCACAGGGCAGACCAAAGCCGTGCAGATGCGGTTCCAATTTTGTTGTGGCAATACAGTCCTTTTCGATGTGGACCGGCAGGCTGGTGTTGATAATCGAGACATACAGCTTGGCATCGCCGTCCGCGTAGGCTTCGTCCCGCAAAACGCTGACCTCAATGCGGCGCTTTGCTTCCTCCAGCTTTAGGCAGGCTTCGATGGCGTTGTCCAGCAGGTTGCCCAGCACGACTGTGCAGTCAATCAGTTCGATTTGCAAGGGCGACAGGTCGTTGACTTCAAACTGAATATCGATATGCTGCTTCTGAGCGGCATAGCCCTTTTGGTTCAGCACGGCGTCGATGACCGAGTTGTGGGTGTTGACCATCAGGGCACGCTCAGTCTGCTGCTCCTGCAAAGCGGCAAGATAGTCCTGTGCCTGTTGCGTCTCGCCTCCCTGCAGCATCCCGGAAAGGGCCGCGATGTGATGCCGAAAATCGTGCGTCATTTTGCGCTGTGTGGCGTAGGCGCTGCTCAAGGCATCAATGTTGGCACGCTGGGAGCGCAGCTGCTCGTTAAGCGTTTTTTGCTGCTCCTGCGCGAGGTTGTTTTTTTCTGTCAAATCTATCAAAATCAGAATCACAGCATTGGTTGCCAGCAGAATTCCACTTGAAAAAAGTACAAATGCGGCTGCTATTTTGCCGTTCATGGATAAGTAATAGCAAATTGATATACCAACCAGAGAAATAAGTGGAAATCCAATCGTCAGGGGTGCCCATTTGATGTTGGCGGAACTTGCCACCATCGGCTTGTGAATCTTTTTGATTCCAGAAGAAAGTAAGAATTTGAGACTATATGTTATAGCTGCGCTTGCAAGATAGAACTTCATATTCGCCACATATTCATCATAACGAATATGAAGCAATGCCAGCAGAGAATAAAGAACGCAAAATTCCAGCAAGGTGAAAATTGCATACGCCAAAAGAACCACCAGCAGCCGCAACCAGAATTTCCCGGTATAAAGCAAGGATGCAAAAACAAAGTAAACCGTAATAAGTGCGGCAAATTTTAAAAGCGTTATCGGCGATTCTTCCGAAATATGCGAAACGAAAATCGTAGCGATATAAGACAATACTCCGCAGAGCAGCGCCCCCACTACAAAGCGTAAGCCTCTTGTTTTTCTTTCAAGAAACGCATCGCAAAAAACGGCCACGCACAGCACGTCCAAGCAGCTGAAAACGATCCCTAACCAATAACCCATTTTTTCGCGCTCCTCCACTGCGTATAGATTTTCCGCACGGCACTGGCTGTGTGCGAACTGACCGGCAGCTCGGTTCCGTCGCGCAGATACAGTCGCGTGCTTTGCAGATCGCGGATGTGCTCCATATTGACCAAAACGCTTTTGTGTGTGCGCACGAAGCCGTGGTTTTCCAGTAGGTCAGCCAAATCGGCCATGGTAGCGGTCGTGTACAACAAGGCCCGGTCGGCCCCCTGCAGGTGCAGGCATACCTTGCGGGCCGACATCTCGGCGTACAAGATCTGCTGCGGCTGCAGCTCGACATCCTCGCCATCGCAAAATATGCGAACCGTATCGCGGGTCTTGCGGTATGCGGTAAGGGCCTGCTGCACATAACGCTTCAGCTTTTGCGGCATCTCGGCTTTCAACAGATAGCGAAATGCCTGCACCTCGTACCCCTGCAGGCTGTATTCGACGTAGTTCGTCACAAAAATCAGCAGCATATCGGAGCGCATCTCATGCAGGCGACGGGCCAGATCAACGCCGTTCAGCGGGCCCATATCAATATCCAAAAAAGCCAGATCGTATTTTGCCAGCGGCAAAGCACGCAACTGCGCTGCATCTGTGGCGCAATCCACCGCGGAGCGCGGCATTTGCGGCTTTACGATGGCCTCTATCTTTTCCGCCAGCTGACCGGCAAAGGCTGCGTCGTCATCGCAAACCAGTATGCGCATGGAAAAATTCTCCTTTTCGGCATTTTTGCCCGGCGTGTGCTTGCGGGCATCTGCTGCAAACATAATCTTTTGCCCCCTTGTTGTCAAGTATCTTGCCCAAAATCGCAGAATTACTGTTATTTTTCTGATTATATAACAGATATATCGGCGTGTCAAACGGTACACTATAAGGTAGTGGAAGGGGGCCGTTTGGTATGTTTGATATGGGCAAGCGCATCTGTAAATTGCGTAGGGACGCACACCTGTCGCAAAAGCAGTTGGGCGAGAAAATTGGCAAATCAGCCTCGACCATCGGTTCGTATGAAAACGATACTGCCGTGCCGACGCTGGAAAACGCGGCAGCACTGGCGGAAGCGCTTCATGTTTCGTTGGATTATCTGCTGTACGGTGAAAAGAGCCGCACCCTTCCGCTGCAAAAGATGAGCGAGAACCGCGTGCAGCTGTTGACCGATCTGGCGCAGGAGTTTGCAGCACCTACTAGCCACGGTGCAGCTTTCAGTGACCGAAAGCTGGATATTCTGCGGCGGCTGTATCAGGAATTTTATCGTTAAAAGCATTGGCTGCTCGGCGTGTCTGCCTCCGGTGGGGGCAGACACGCTTTTGCGTTCACGCACGATTTTCTGTCACTTGCGCAGGTTTTGTAGATTTCGGTGAAACGCTGTGGTATTTTGGGGGCACAGCAAAGGTTCCCAGCATCTGCGCGCCGATGCTGAATATATCCGCCCCGAAACAAACCCGATACAAGTTGCTTTTAAAATGGAGGAACTCTTATGACTACGTCAAGAAAATCTTTTCTTTCTTTTGCTGTGGCCTGCATTGTAGCGCTTATGGCGGCTACGGCAGCCTTTGCATCCAATTCTGCCGACACTGACTTCACCTTCAAATTTAGCGGTGGCTTGCCCCAAAGGACGGAATGGCGCTCAAAGACCGATGATACCAACGTCTATATGTCGGTAAAAGGCGTACAACACGCCTTTACCGCTCATGTGGTTGGAGCAGATAATAATTATTCCACCACTGCCCACGATTGCTCTCATGGATATACATATTCTATCTCTAATGTAGGCGTATATCGGATGCGCAACTGGGTGCACGATGGCTCGCCGAGTTATCCATATGCGGCCATCTATGCAGCGCCCAATTATGGATATGAATTTAGCGCGTGGGGCCAATGGAGTCCGGATTCCGTATGATGAGATAGTAGTATTATAAATTCCTTGTTTTATCTCTGAGTGTCCCAGTTCGTGTATTGGCTTTGCGATATCGAATCACTTTTTGCACTTTCAACGATTCACTGCAATAAGCCAATACACGAACTGGCTATTAGAGAAAACAAATCGCACTGAACTCTTGCGCCAAGAGGTCAACGGCTTTGGCTGCGGCGTGCTACAGCTATATTTAGTCTGTTATTATATAAATGTTGCACTACCCTGACTCAATTCACACCAGAACGGAGGAACCAATATGAGAGTTTCAAAGAAAGCGCTTCGTCCCTTTGCCGTGATTCTTGTTTCGCTGTCAATGTCTGCACTGCTCACCGGGTGCCAGACCTCCTCAGACAGCGCATCGCAGGCAGTCGGGGGTTCGGATGCAGAAAGCACTATCCAGCAACAGACCACCGACGCCTCCAATTCGGAGACGAATGAACAAAACGGTTCCAATGAAACGGTTGCGTCCTTGCCGCAGGTTTTTGTGACCGACGTAGAGGGCAACCGCCGAAACCTTTCCGATTTCCCCTGGGCGCAGAAATATCCGACTCTGCTGGACGGCATCGCAAGCGACACCCTGACAGACTATGCATTTTACACGATAGCCTCCGAAAATCTGAAAGCAAGGGGCGAAAGCCTGACGTGCGATTACTTCGGTGACCAACAGGTAACTATCTCTGTGGCGGGCGCTGAAAAGGGGGAGGCTGCGGCTCAGATTCCGCAGGATAAGTTACAGGAGGGGATAGACACCTTCGGTGAGAAGAACGAAAACTATGAATATCTGACTGTTACGGTGAATCTGACAAATTCCGGCAGCGCAGAGGCCGAGGCTTATCTGAACAACCTGTCCATTCGATGCTGTGTTGACGGTTCCATCGCAACAGAAACGACTTGCAGCGAGGCTGTCACATCTGACTTGCCCGCGGTTGCTTCCGGTGAAAAGAACCAGTTCCAGCTCATGTTGGCCCCGGGGGAGACACGCACTTGCACGGTCCTTTACTATGTGAGAGCGGAAATCGAGTTGAGTGACTTATATCTGAGGGCAAACCTCGGCGGTAATGCGGTGACCGAAGTCAAGACCGCCGACAATGTGATGAACGAAGAGTGGCTGGCGTTAGCCTAATGCTCCTGCCATGCACACAGAAACGGATATGTGACCATGAAAAGCATTCTATGTTTTGAGCTGAAGCGCTGTTTTGGAAGCAAGCGGCTGTATCTCTCTCTGCTGACAGGCATCGTCATTTCCCTTCTCCATATCATATTCGGGGTTCTTCCCTTGACCCAGTGGCTGTCGAGTTGGCAAGGAGATTTTTTTCTTACTCCTCACTCTGCATACGGGCATTGGATCGGGATGGACTCCTCCACTGTCTGGCCTACCCTTTTGTATATGCTTCTTCCGTTCCTTTGTGCCTTTCCGTTTTCGGATACTGTATCATGGGACTTTAGCACGGGCTATGTGATGCAGATTTTTGTGCGCCGAAAAAAATCCGCCTATCTGTTTGCCAAGGCTCTGACGATTTTTATTGCCTCCGCCTTTTTGACAGCGACAATCTTGTTCTTCGACTTTGCAGGCACCGCCTTATATTTGCCGCTTGTCCGGCCGGAAGCGCTTACCAACCTTTACGGAATCAGCAATCGCAGCCTGATGGCGCATCTGTTTTATCATAAGCCGCTGCAGTACACCGTCATCTATATTATAATGGATGCTTTATTGGTTGGCGCATGGGAAATCATTGCCCTGGCAGTATCGGTAGCTACAAGAAATCCTCTGCAGCCTGCGCTGTTTCCTTTCTTGCTCTACCTGATCCTGTATTTTATCTGCAACTGGCTTCAGATGGATTCGGTCTCGTTGTTTGCAATTCTGTTGCCCTTCCAGCCTGCGGTCAATGTGAAATGGGTTACGATTGCAATTTACTTCTTAGCTGTCCCCATCGGCAGCATGACCATGTATTTCTTGAAGCGGAATAAGAGTGATGTGCTTTGACAATTTATCGGCAATTTTGGGTAACTTATAGAAAGCGATTGCTGGTTTATTCGCTTTTGTGCGTTGCGCTTGCAACCGGCAATGCACTTTTCTGGTTGCATAAATGGCATAAACAGGGTGTGGAGCTGTGCTTTGCCGACACTATGATGACAGGCGTTCAACCGAGCTTCCTTTTAATGCTGCTGATTCCCCCGACGCTTGGCCTTGTACACCAACTGAAGTTCATTTTAGAGCAGCCCTTTGTCATTTGTGCGTTAGATAATAGAGCACGGCTTGCCCGCAATCTCCTTGCTGCGCTCCTTTTCATTGCGTTCAGAGCGGTGATGGCGGTTTCGATCCCGTCCATTGCATTGGGTGCTCTGCTGTTTCGAGGTAGCAAACCTTGTACATGGGAAAGCGGAGCAAGCTACTATGCCTATATGACGGGCCAAACGTTAATAACCCCTGTCAAAACAGGCTCCTTGATTGTCTGGCAGGCTATGACGATCTGGCTCACAGTCTTGCTGGTATCGATTCTTTTCCTGTCAATCAATCTTTCCTGCGAATCGCACCAGCTCGGAAGCATACTCTCATGGGGCGTCTGCCTTTTGGCTTTGTGGATGTGTTCGTTTCCTGTTACACCGAAACTATACAGGCTGCAAAAGAGCGTTTCTTTCTCCGTGAATCGAATTGCCGAAAATACAGTTTGGCGCTATTTTCTCTCAGGCATCTGTATTCTGTTTCTTGAATCTCTGTTTCTGCACTTTGCCGTTACCAGAAAGGACTTTTTAAAGTGAAGAACAGTTTTATTCGATTGCTCCTGCGGGATATCAAGAACTATATCCGAACGAATCGTTTCTTCCTGATCGCGGAAGCAGCGCTGTTTTTGATTGGCTGCATGATTGCGGATATGCAAAAGCCCGATAGCTACGGCAAATATACTACCATTCAATATTATATGCAGATATTTCGGGGCTGCTATCCGTTTACGGATGCCAGAACAGAAGTGTTTCAGGTTCCACTTACATGGTTTACACTCATGTACTTTTGTATTTACACTGCTCTCTTATATCCGATTCGGGACGCCAGCGGGGCAGGCATTCATGTTCTGCTGCGGGCAAAGAGCAGAGCCTTGTGGTGGTTCAGCAAATGTCTTGCGCTAACCGTGTGGAATCTGCTTTACTTTGCAGTCGGCTTTTGCTCTGTATGCGTATTCTGCTTTTTTACAAATGGTTTGTCTTGCTTTACCATTTTGCCGTATGATGTATTGCCTTGCGATGCTTTGACCTGCCTTTTGCCTTTCGGTTTTGCGTTGGCAATCTCGCTTCTTGCCTTTTGCCTTTGCATCTTTTGCTCTTTTGTCTGGGGACAGGTGTTTGCCATAAGTTGCCTTGTGGCCGTCTCATTCACTGAGTTTCCATCTCCTTTTCTCTGCTATGCCATGCTGATTCGCTGTAGAGCCATGTCTCCCGCTGGATTCGACGAAAGGGCAGGCTTGCTTTTCTACCTTATATTTGCCGGAATCGTATGCTTCATCGGTATGTTCCTGTTTTTACAACTTGACTTGTTTCCCGGACTTCAAAGGAGGCCGCAATGAAAGTTGAAATCAACCATCTTACCAAGGTGATTCAGGGCAATGTTGTTCTGGATGATATCAATGCCTGTTTTTCCTGTGCTTCCGGCGAAAACGGGGGACGGATTTACGGGATTCAAGGAATCAATGGAAGTGGCAAAACCATGCTTATGCGCGTGATCTGTGGCCTTGTGCTTCCCACAATGGGCACCGTGTCAATCGATGGAGAAATCATTGGTAAGGGTATCTCATTCCCGCGAAGCATTGGCCTTTTGCTGGAGAACCCAATCTTTATCGATGAATTCACTGGCGCAAAAAATCTTTCTCTTCTCTGTGATATCAAACGACTTGTTTCGCAAGCGCAGATTGGCGATACGTTGCGTCGTGTCGGACTGAACCCATCCGACAAAAGGCCCTTCCGCAAATATTCTCTCGGCATGAAGCAGCGCCTTGGAATCGCAGCCGCTATCGTTGAATCACCTGATCTGATTCTGTTGGACGAGCCATTTAATGCGTTGGATGAGTCGGGAATAAAAGAAATACGTGACCTTTTGCGTGAACTGCGCCAAAAGGGAAAGCTGATTGTGCTGACCTGCCATGATCGCCAGCAAATGGAATCGCTTGCGGATGAAATCATAGCGATGCGTGAGGGCCGGATTGTGAATGTGGACAAGAATTGCCACGAGGAGGTTTGAAGTGAAAAACAAACGACTTCATCATCGTGCGATTCTGCTTTTGCTCCTTTTGCTGGTTCTCTCTTTCGCAATCGGCCTGAGAATCACACGCTTAAATGGTTCTTATTTGGCAACCGAGGATTGTTATGGGTATCCGCAAAAGCCTATCGAGTGGAATGGCCTGAAAATAGAATTGATCGGTGCTGAAATTGTTGACGGGGAAGCATTTTTACAGGAATATAACATCGATCGGGAATCAATTTTTTCGGATTCCCTGTCAGAAAAGTACGCACTGTTTCATATATCTGTGACGAAGGTGTCGGATTCCCCATTGTTGACATACTATCGTTTTGATTATTGCGGAGCGGAAAAAGATGGCTGGCGAAATTTGGTTTCCCCGGAAATTTTCGAATCGCTGAACCCTCTGGCAAAAAAGCCGTCGCAGCTATCCGTAGGTGAAACCGAAGAACTCGCAATGGCGATTGGACTCCATAAGGATGCTTTTCGCAATACGGAATGGAGTAACCTTTCCACTTCCGATATAAGCCTCGTCATGTCTGTTTATCCACAAAAAGTGATTCTGCAATCTTCATGAGAGTGAAAATACACAGGAAAAGCAGCTTTGCCCCCAGTTCTGAAGCGCTGTATGGGGTATCGTACAGGCCTAAACTTAGGGGGCAATGGGTGCCGGTGCTCCGGCTACTCGCCGCTGCGGCGCTTGCGTGGGTGCTGATCAACGCCTTGGTCGAAACCTACGGAGTGGGCGGGTGCAAATCTTGATGCGTTGAATCTTTGCAGAGGTCTGCAAATTAGAACTGCCGCTGCCTGGCTTCAAATCGAGTGTTAGCCGTCGCCGCGTTTGTTGATGTATGCCATAATTAAGCCTCCTCAATGCGGGCAAGCCATGCGTCAAAGCTGGCCTTGCTGACTCGGATCGAAGTGCCTATATGCAGCACACGGAAATCCGTTGTTGTGTTGCACAGTGTATAAGCTGCCCGCAGGCTGATGGACAGCATTTGGGCAATATCCTCGACCCGATAGACAAGCGCGCTTTGTTGCGTTGACTTGCCAATTTGTGTCGGTCCTATGGCATTGGTTTGAGAACCTGTCTCTATTGCTATCCCAGCCAGAACCGTTAGTATATTTGAATGGAACGACCCAGTGCTGGCTCAAGCTAACGGGTAAGCAGTGACAAATCGGAGGAATACCCTGGTCGATATAGCGCTTAATATGGGTATCTTATTAAATAACCCCAAAATCATGTTGCAGATTACTGCGCGAACACTAACTCTAAAGGGTTCATTCTCACGCCGTTTTGCATCACTTCAAAATGCAGGTGGTTGCCGGTGCTGTCGCCGGTGCTGCCCACATACCCAATCACCTGCCCTGCCGTTACCGCTTCCCCTGCGGTAACGGCAGTTTGCGTCATATGGGCATACCGCGTGGACAAACCCGCGCCGTTATCCAGCAACACCTGATTGCCATAGCTGTCATTCCAGCCGCTGACCAGCACAGTGCCGCTGTGGGCGGCGAGGATGGGTGTGCTCTCCGGCGCGGGAATGTCCGTACCGCGATGCCCGGCATTGCCGAAGGCGTCCACTTCCCCGAAGTGGCAGGATATATAAGTGTGCCCCGGCAGCGGCCAGCACAACTCGCCATCGGCAACAGCAATCCCGCCGCACAGAGCAAGCAGGCTGGGGCGCATTTCCTCGGATAGCAGCTGGTGCAAAATGTCTTTTTGGTCTTGGGTGAAATTGTACAACTCGGCCAGTTCATCCACAGTTTTGCTGCTGACGGTGATGTGCAAAATATAGTCGGTCTGCTGCTCCGGGTCGGGGTCGTCCTCGGTGGGTTCGGGAGTGGTGTCTACTTCTTCGACCTCGTAGGTGATCTCGTGCATAGCCCAAAAGGTGTCTTGGATGCGCTGCATTTGGGCGGCATTGATAACGACAACGTCGCTATCAGAGTTGAGGTTGGTATGTACTGCAAAGATGGCCAGCACCTCCGGCCAGTAGCTTGCCCATGTATGACCGTCCTCGTAGTCGTAGGTGATGGTGGTTTCGCTGCACTCCGGGTGGGCGGATACGATGTCATTGATGGCCGCGCCGAAGTCGGCGTTGGTGTCGGCTACGATTTCGGCAATAGGGATGCTGTTGGGATCGCCGGATTCATCGGCAAACAAGATGCCCATCGGGGAGCCAATCACCGCCGCAGCCGCGCTAATAAGCATTGCCAGCAACAGCACCACGCCGCCCGCGCCAAGCAGCGCCAGCAGCGATTGCGCGGCGCGCCGCACAGCTTGGGAGAGCAGGGCTTTGATTTTGGCTGCGATATAATGAACGCCACGGCTGATTGCTTCAACCGTGGCTTGTTTATTGCTGATTGTGGGCAGCTTGAGTGCGTGGGTAACGATGGGAGCGGTATTGCCCGCCGCTGTGGCAGCCGTCTGCTTTTGCAGATAGCGGCGCACAGCCTCGCGGGTCAAGTGCTGCCGCTTTAAGCGCTGCTGCATTTGGGCTTGGTAAGGCGGCGGTGCCGGTGTGGCCGATGACGGCACCGGGGCTTGCGGCGCTGGTGTTTTGGCTGCGATGGCCTTTTGCCGGAAGCGCTTCTTTTTGAACATTTCCCTGCGCTCGGTCTGCGTGGGAACAGTGACTTTCTCTTTTTCAGTCGGTTTTGATGCAGATTGGGCGCTGCCCTGCAAGGTGAGATTTTTCCGCTTCTCCTGCATTGCACGAAACTTGCGGTAGCTGATGCGGGTGGTGCTTTTGGCGGTGTTGCCTGTACGGGCAGCCACATCGGAAATGCCCTGCTGCACCTCGGTTTGTGCGTATTCTTCGGGTAATTCCTGCCGCTGCTCGGCGGCGCGTTCGCCCTGCGCCTTGGCCCGCATAAGTGTTTTGCGCACAAGCTGCTTGCGCTTTGCTTTAATTCCGGACATCGTCAATTACCATATCGTCCAACTGGCGCGTATATTCCGGGTAGCGCAGTTTTACGGCCTCGTACATATACGGCGCAAAGGAACAGTCGAACAGGTCATAGGGTGTGCAGGATTTGTCAGAGTACCCATTCCAAAGGTTATAGGCAAAACGGGTCAGCTTGACTGTGCCGCCGGTCTGCCAACCGGCGGCCAGTGATTCCGGCTTGATTTCATCTTTTTCAAAGTCGAAGCAACTTTCAATGTTGTTGCGGAGTGCGGGTACGGCAGTCAGGGTGTAAATCAGTGCGCGGTGGTAGCTGTCCATTGCCTTGCAGCGGTTGAGGTGGGTTAAGTATGCCCTACGGTGGGCAGGGGTCATAAACTTAGGTTCGGTCATGGTGGTGTCCTCCTGCTTTCTTTATATATGAGGTTATATTTTTGAGATTCTAAGGCGGGCGACACCCCGCCTTTTGTTTGTGTAAAATCATGCTCTTAGCGATCTCCGTGGTCGATGGGTTTGATTTTCAGCTTATTGCCATCGCGCTGGAATTGCTCGTACTGTTCAGGAGTGCATTTCATCGGCAACAGGCCGTGCGGCGTGGGGAGAAAGACAACAGGGTTATGATACAGCCTTTCATATAAGAAAACCTGTCTATCAGTCAAACTGATAAAGTCTTCTCCGCCATTGCCGCAGACCACAAAAGAACCTGCAAGAAAATCTGTATGTCCGTAAAGCCGGTTAGGCGGCAAACCGTCAATCTTCCCGGAGTCGTTGCAGATAACGCAAACGCTATCTCTCCACGGACGGCAACATTCAATATCACCGCCGACAAGCTCCTGCAATGCCCTTAATGTGTTGGGAATCGTGCGTTCCTCCGGGTATTTACCGGGCTGCACATACAGCACGCGGATTTCATTTTCACTCATAGGATTCACTCCATTTCACCGGGTTTGGTCGTGAGTAATTTGTATGTTTTGGTGTCTTTCGGTTGAGGGTTATTGAATGGGATAAGGCTGTTGCCCATCTTGATAATTCCCTCACCGGGTTGGGCCAACAGCAAATATTTCCGCTGCGGCTCGGACAAGCCGTACAGTTCTACTACGCTGTCAATGTCCTTGGTCTGACGCAGCATAACTACAAATTCGGAGTTTGCCAGCATTGCATAGGCTGTGTCATTGGTTAGGCAGTCTTGCACATTCTGCGTGATGCCGGTGGCGTAGGCGTTGTACTTCCTAAAACGTTTCCAGCTTGTGTACAGGAAATTGGCGCTCAAAGAATCGCGCAGTAGCAGATAGATTTCGTCAAAGTACACCCATGTGGCTGCTTTTGGGTCATTGCGTTCGTTGCTCATCACGGCGGTATTGATGTACTCCAGCATGGACAGCATGGCAACTGGCTTTAGCTGTTCCCCCAAGCTCTGGATGTTGAAGCAGATCAGGCGGTTGCTCATATCCACATTTGTAGGCTGGGCGAAGACCTGCATACTGCCGGTTGCGAAAATTTCCAGTGCAAGTGCCAATTCTTTGGAACGGTTGTCGCCCTGACTGTTCAGCGCCGCCCACAAATCCTTGATGGTCGGGCAAGGCGCTGTGTATTTAGATTCGATAAGCGGTTTGTAAATGCTCCTCAATGCGCGGTCAATCAGACTTCTATCTCCGGGCAGAACATTTTCTTTTTTCATAATCTGTTCGCACAGGCTCAACACAAACTCTGCTTTTGCCACATAGGGCGGGATGTCCGTGGATTTGTCTGGCTTAAAGTCCAGTGGATTGAAATAGGTGCTGCTATCCACCGAGATATTGACTACCTCGCCGCCCAACTCCTGCACAAGCGGCGCATATTCATTTTCGGGGTCTACGATATAAAACCGGGCCTTGGTAAAACGCAGATACAGCATAAGGATTTCCAGTTTGACGAACATAGACTTACCGCCGCCGGATGTCGCCACAACCATTGCATTGCCGTTGACGAGAGTTGTGCGCAGCCCGATGATAAGATTACCTGTGACCGCGTTTCGGCCATAGCAGATGCCGCCCGGAGTGAGAATTTCTTGCGTATTGAACGGTACAAGTGCTGTCAGCGATTTCGTCAGCATCGTGCGCACACTCTCGATGCGGCGCAAGCCGTAAGGCATGGCCGTGTTAAAGGCGCGTTCCTGCTGAAAATACAACTCGGTGAATCGGCAGTTATAGTTTGCCGCCGTGGTTTTCAGTGCATCGGTTTCCAGCGCGAGATCTTCCAGTGTGTCAGCAAAGTAAGTGACGGTGAGCAGGCTCAAAAACATCTGCTGGTCGTTCTCCGTCATTTCTTTGCGGATGTTGGCAATGATGCGGTCCTGCTCCTGCGTCCGCTGCGGCACGGAAGATGTAAAGTCCAGATTTTCCACGGATTTCTTATTGAAACGGACTTTCTCCGCGTCGGTTTTCATCTGGGCATTGTCAATTTCCTTAAACGCATCCTCGGTTTCCACCGGCTCAATGTCGATGGACAGCACAATGTATGGCACTTGCTGGAGCAGTGCGGAGATAAACTTATCATCAAGCTGCTGCGGGTACTCGCTGATCGTCATGCACTTGGCACAAAAATCCTCGATTTCAATATGCTTTTTGCAAAAGCGGATGCAGTCCGGGGCGATAGAATCGCGGAAGTCCTGCCCCAGTTTGGCACAATTATCAAAGTCGAAGTTAAAACGCCCCTCCTCTGAAATACGAAAAAACTTGTGCAGCACCTCCAGCCGTGCGCGGTTGTCCAGCGGCGTGACGGCACATTCCAAGGCGGAAAATGCAGACAGCAAATGCCCCTGCACCTGTACAAAGCGTTCGCGGGCCTCTTTTACGCCGGGTTTGTTCGTGGACACGATGATGTACTTATGCTGCACCACATTTCCATTTTCGCGGGCGTTGGCCTTGATTTGGCGGTTACGCTCGGCGCGGAGGGCATCAAAGCCGTCGTTCTCGCGGTGGTACAGCACATCACGGGCAAAGGCTTTTTCATCCATGCGCTGGCTGACGATGCAGACTTGCATCCAGCAGTCAGCGGGGATGCCCGCGTAGACCGTGCCAAGCTGCGTTAAAATATTCTGCTTGGCCGCGTCACTCTGCATGGCGTAGTTGATGTCGCTGATTTGCCACATCATGCTGAACACATTTCCCGATTGCCAAACACCGTCTGCATAGATTCTGTCGATGGGGATGCTCTGCTGCACGGAACGGGGCATTTTATAGCTGCCGCGCGTTTTTCGCGTAGATGCGTACTCACTTAGTCTCAATGCTTATCACCTTTTTTCTTTTTGCAATATTTGTTTTCGGTTTTCCATAACCGCCAATCGTTTCTGATAACTGTGCTGTCTATTACAACAAGCAGGAATTTTTCAAAGGTCAGACAATCATAAGTAAAAAATCCTGCTGCTGCAATCGGCGCAGCGGCCACAATGCAGACCCAGCCCGCCGTTTCATGACCCAACAGCGGGGTCAGCCCCAAATAGACCGCAACTGCCACGGCAATGGCCGCGCCGGAGCAAATCATCTGCCGCAGATTCAGCCCCAAAAAGATTTCCTCTTGGTAATGGCGGATTTCTTTATTTATCGGAATTTGCATATTACAACCCCATCATTTCATGGATAATTCGGTCGGAGCCTTTTATCAGCCCCACAAGTACGAGCATATTGAACACGGTTTCCGCAAGATAACTCCACACAATAGTGGTCGCTTCACCGCTGGTTACTGTCGGCGTACTGACAAACGCCGAGTAAATCACACAGGCCAGCACAATGACCGCACCCTCTAAGCACACGCCAACATAACTTTTCAAAAATGATATGCCCACGGATTGTGTGCTTTCCCCAGCAAAAGCCGCCAGCGGCAGCGGAGCCAGCGCTGTGTACATATACAAACGGAAGAAGCGGCCATACACGGTAAGGATCATTACAAAGGAAAGCACCGTAATGAACAAGCTGCCGAGAATCGTTACGAGCCATAGCGGTATGCTGGCGAGAAATCCCACATTTTCGATAGCGGTCTGCATTTCTGCGGGCAGCGACACCATAGCTTCCGAGATACCGCCCATGCTGTCGGCCATATCTGTGACGATGCCGTTACAGATGGAAAACACATTCAGCATAATGTCCATGCCGTATCCCACAAGTGCTTTTGCCGCCACAAAGCGGAGAAAGTAATGGATTGCAGCTTCGGGGCGTTTTAACTCGTGAAAATTCATTGTGTTTTTGCATAGCGATATAGCAAAGAACAGCACGACCAGTGCATAGCCAATGCCAACCATACCATTGTGCAGTGTCTGCATCACGCTCCACACTGCGCCGCCCTTAAAAGTTTGGGGGCCGGTTGTCACCAGCCCCCATAACTCGCCCAGCTTTCCATTCCATGTGGAAAATGCATTGTTCAGATTTTCGACGATCCAGTTTTGATTCAAGTTTTCACCCACTTTCAGATAAAAGAAAACAGCCGACAGAAAGTCTGCCGACTGCATAGCTTAATTAAAAAAATTGTTTGTTATTAGGGTGTCCATTGTAGAAGCAACTGCATCACACACTTCATCAAAGCTGATGGTGGAAGCGTAGTCGAAATCTTTTCGGTAATTATCCCATTGCCTACGCATAATCTCGCTGTTTCGCACCGCTTCCACAATTGCTCTATAATCTTGCAAAATCGAATCAGAGCCTCGCTTACTGGCTGTAGCCATCAGTGCCGCCCCTAAAGCGGGAAAGTCTATATTTTCTGCTTGCAGTTTGGTAAGGATATAGACATCATAATAATCTCTTGGCCGGGTATTCTGGTCACTGCGAGATATTACAGTCTCCAGCTTTTCCGCCAGAATGGTGGCCAAATTGTATGCCATAACTTGAATATGACGATCTTCCAGCATCAACTTGTAGTCATATTGAATTTCGCGTGGTGTGATTTTATCGCCAGTAGTGATGTCCAGCTTTAAGGGAACTGCCATAGGCGGAAAATCGGCTGTCAAAGCTACGCGGTATCCAGTATATTCATCACCCTCCCGGATTTCACCAATGCTTTTGAATGTAAATGTGATGTCATCGTCAACAGGAACGGTGAGAATCTGCTCTATCATTTTTTGGACGGCATCCTGCGTAACTGGATAACCCTTTATGGTTGCATCCATATCCATTGTCGCTCTGGAGTTCAGCCCCACCATAGAGGAAATTAAAAAGCCACCTTTGATAATGTAATTATCCCGATACGGGGATAATGATACCCGCTCCAAGAATCGTTCCAGCATATAATTTTGCAGAACAAGCTGTGCGGAAATCTGGTTTTCTTTCGCCAGCTTTTTCATAATCGCTTTCAGCTGCATAGCGTTTTTCATAATAGTACCTCCAAATAAGGACGCAGCCGTTTTTCTACGCGTAGTTGATGAGCATATTCCGAAAGCAAAGGAATGTTCTTATCTTTACGGCCAGCGTACCGCTTGAATGCATCTGTAATGATCTGAATATCCGTGTGGCTGATGGGCTTTAGAATTTCACATAGGGTTTTTTCTGCATTGTAGGCCCGGACTGTATTTCCGGCAGGGGTGTCAACCAGCGCGATTCCAAGACTGTAATAAGGCTCTTTCTTGCAAGAGCATAAAATTCCCGCTGCTTTTGGACTGGATGTATTATATCCATAGGGAAATGCCATGTGAAACTTGTGTGGTGTCCTGTCAGTCAAATCATGCAGAAACAGTGCGGTATCCAATGCAAATACACCACGCTTATATCGCTCTTGAATGGATACAAATTCATCCTCCCAAACTTCCGGCAGGGTATATACCCCACGGGAGACCTGATCTAATCGGCCTGTATCGGCCAAATATTTCAAACTTCCGCGTGATATTCCGGCAGAAGAAATCATAGCAGCAGTTACGATGCCATTATTTTGGGAAGCCAACTCTATAATCTTCGTTGTAGAATCCATAGCACACACCTTCTCTCGAATTGACTTTTACGCTAAACATTATACGCTTATTTAGCATAAAAGTCAACGAGGCGGCATCGCTTACAGAATCATATCAAGAATATCCTTTGCAAAGTAAATGACTACGCCGCCGAAGAACGTCATAAAACCTTGCGCCCGCTGGCTGGCATCGTGGCCTTTGAGGGCAAGGCCGATTTGCACGATGCCGAAGCCCAGCAGGATCGCGCCGATGGCTTTAATGGCGCTGAACACAAAGTCGCTCAGATTGTTGATGGTCGTCAGCGGATCATCTGCAAAGGCAGGCATGGCCATAACAAAAGCAGCGGCAACCACCGTCGCCGCCACAAGATAAAGGCGCTTGATTTTGTGGTCAGTCACCTTGGTCGTATTGAGAGAAGTTTTCTTCATTTTCATAATAATTTTCCTCCGGGTGTTTTTCTAAGTAGTCGAGCTGTTCGTACATTTCTTCGGTGATTTCGGGTGCTGTCGCGGCAGCAACAGCACCCATCGTGATAGTGATGGCGTCGCCCATATAGTCGGGCGGGATTACATAAGGCTCACCTCCTGCATCGGGTGTATATTTTACATTGGGATGCTTTAATAGGTTATACTTTCGATCAATTACCGGGTCCTCGCTGCGCATCAGCAGTAGACATTCATCATCCAGCATACGGCGGATTTCATCCGGCATACACAGTTCACGGCCAGCGGTTTGCAGGCTGTCGCTGCTGCTGCCCCGGCTGCCTTTTCCAATGCTTTGGCTTTTGGTGCGTTCGGTTTCCTTGCCGAGAATCTTGGAAAGATATTCGTATGTGCCGTACTCGTTACCGCCGAGGTAAAGCAGGGTGTCACAGTTTCCGATTATGCCTTCCCAATCATCTTTGAACAGGCTTTTTAGTTGGGCAATGTTCTGCAAAATAATGTCGCAGCTGATATTTCGGCTGCGGCACACTGCCAAGATATTTTTGAAGTTCTTGGGCAAGGCAACGTTTGCAAACTCGTCCATCATCAGCCGCACATGAACCGGCAGCGCACCGTTGTATTCCGGCGTGGAATCGGCCAGCCGAAAAAGCTGGTCGAAAAGCTGCGTGTAGAGCATGGTGGCGATGAAATTAAAAGTCGTGTCATTGTCGGGCAGCACAATGAACAGCGCCCGCTGCTCCAGCCCCATACGCGGCAGGAACATTTCATCGCGCGAAGTCATTTCTGCAAACTTGCGGGAGTTGAACATGTACAAGTTTGCCGCTGCCGAAATCAAAATGGATTGCAGCGTCTTTTTCGCACCCAACATAAAAGACTTGAATTGCAGGACAGCGGGGTGCTGCGGGTCGCGGCGCTCCAGTTCTCCAAACAGCATCATCAGGGGATTCTCGACCATTTCATTCTCACTGACCTGACAATTCAGAATCATGTACATTAGTGTTGAAAAGTTCTGCTCGCTGGCGGGCGCTTCGTACATGAGATAGAGAATCAGCGCGGAAATCAGCAGCACCGAGGAATCATCCCAAAACTTATCACCGCCGCTGGGGGCATCCTTGGGTTTGGTGTTGTTGACAATGGCGAACGCCAGCTTGATGGCGTCCTCATCGGTTTCGAGATAGGCCATCGGATTGTAATGGCCTTGAAAATGCACAAGGTCAAGCACTGTCACGCTGATACCTTTCGTTTCCATGATTCTGCCGAGGGTGCGCGTCAATTCCCCTTTGGGGTCCAGAAATAGATATGAGCCAATCAGTTGCAGCGCGTTGGGCTTCACATAAAAGCGTGTCTTGCCGCTGCCAGATCCGCCGATTACGATAATGTTGAGATTATGTTTATGCGCATGGCTGTCGGTGCTGAAGCGTACATTCTCGGTCAAGATGTAATTTTCTTTGGTGTCTTTGGTATTGCGGTACTTGATGTTTAGTCTGTGGGCGCTGCCCCACTTGGCCGTGCCATGTTCCGCGCCGGGGTGGCGGTCTGCTTGGTCGAGCATATAGCAGTAGACGGCCAACGGATAAAGCACCAGCACCGTCAGCAGAAATTTTGGAGTGCTGGCGCACCAGCGCAGCATGGATGGGGTGTGCAGAATTTCGGACAACACTGCGGTGATTTCTGCCAGCCCCTGTGCCTGTTCAGTTGCCTGTGCCAGTGCTGCGGCAGCAAACAGCAGCGGTATCAGCAACAGTCCATACAGAATGATTTCTGTGCGGTGGTCTTTATTCGGACGCATGGATTAACGGGCCTCATCCCGCTGCGGTGCGCTCTGGCCGCGCTGCAGGCCAAGTCCCCTTTCTACAGTGTCTCCAATAGTCACAGACAGTTCCCGAATTTCTTCCAGTGTTTTGCGTTCCTCGCCGGGTGGAATGTGGGTATCCATCCCGTCCAAAACAGCGGCAGCGGTATCGGGTATCGGCAGAGAAAACCGACCACAAAATTCCACCGATACTGCCATCGCCGTTTTTCGTAGATAGGGAGCTTGGGAGATACCCGGCCTGTGCTGCTCTGCGGTTGCAATGACGATTTCGGCGGGCAGTCGTGCCAGCACTTCACGCTGCGGCATGGCCGTTGGGAACACAATCGCGTGTTGCTCGGCATCGTACCCGACAACGCCCTCATTTTGAAAAATGATGTTGACCGGAGAAAGGCGCTCCAGTTCCTTGATGGCCTTGTCCATCTGCTCCGGCTTGATTTCAGGAATCGGATACGGCTTGTTGCCGTAGGTCAAGGACACATCGAAAATTGAGCCGACATTATAATAACCATTGACGCGCATAAGCTGCGGGATGCCTTTTGCCCCTTTGTTTACGCGTCGCCCGAATTTATCCCAGTCTTTGGCGGTCAATACGGCCCGCGCTTGCGGCAGGGTTTGCAGCACAAGTGCTGCATTGCCGGATGTGATATGACTACCAAGCCGCCCCCTGCCGTACAGATAGTCGGCAAGGCGCTGGCCATCCTGCACAACTTCCTGCAATATGGATTTTTGCGCCGCAATGGTTTCTTTAAGTTCGGCTTGCTTTTTGGCTTTCCACTCCTCGATGGGCAATCGCTGTTCGTACATTTATCGCTCCTCCTCTGCAATAATATCCTGCACTTTTTCCTGCGCCTGTGCTGCTGTCCGGGCAGCGCTTTTCAGCGCCATAATGGTTGCCCGCACAGATGGCCGGGGGTCAATATCCAAAGGATTCTTCCCGCGCGTCAGCAAGCTGTCGCCGGATTGACGGCGGGTTGGGTCTTTTTTTCGGTCTGCCGTAGTGACCTTGGGAATGGCATACCCAAGTTGCTCATAGATGCGGTTCAGCTTAGCGACATCTTCAGCTTTGAACATGACGTCAACTTTTTCGTTCTGTGCCTTATCTTTCACAACAGCAAACAGAACGCCGTACTGCTTGGCCAATTCCTTAAACTGTCCCACGTCTTTGCTTTGCAGGGCAATAATTTTCAATTCTTTGCCCTCCCGCAGCAGACGGTCAAGGCTGGTTTTGCCTTTCACTTTAGGATTTTCCTTGGCGTAGGCCAGCGATAAGGCCAGTGCGTTTTTAATGCCCAGCGCAGACAGTTTAATAGCCACCTCTGTAACCTGTAAGGCTTCCCGCACCATCTGATCGGCTGCTTCGCCTCCGTTGTTCATCTTGTTTCACCTCATTTCGTTCTTCCTGTGCGGCAAGTTCTGCTTGCCGTAGTTTTTCCTGCACCTCGGCGGCATCTGTTTCGATGTCGGAACAGATGTAAACCTCATGGCGCAGGGCTTTCATTTGCTGGGTCAGTGATTTGATTTTTTCTTCCCGCGCGGCACGTTCCGGCTCACGCTTTTGCCGATATAAAACTTTGCGCTGGCGGGCAAGCTGTTGGATTTGGACTTCTGCACTTTCCTTGTAGGCCAGCAGTTCATCCATAGTTTCAATATGGTTTTCCCATAGGAATTTTGTCTGCTGCTGGTATCGGCTGAACAGCAGAAAATCCTCGCGCAGCAAAAAGTAGCAGCGCTTTGTTGCCTTGCCGTGGTAGGCTTTCCGCAGCAGGGCGCAGTAGTGATAGTAGCAAGCCATAAAGCCGGACACCTTGGGATACCGGCGCGGCAGCTTGCCGAGATACCGTGCTCGCCGCACAATGGGCTGTAATTCTGTGGGCTGCCATTTCGGTTTTGCCGGGGCATTTTCCTGCCGGTATTCCTGCTGCATTTCGGTGGGCATACGGTGCAGTTGGCGGTAATACTCCCGCAGCGCTGTCTCGGAAAAGCGCGGGTCGAGCCGGTCAATGCGGATATTTCGTTGAGCGTCTTTATGGCGCACCGCTATGTGTTCCACACGCGGGCCATATTTGACCGTGTAGCCCATGTTCTGCAATTCCGTGATAAAGCCATCAAAGCTGTCGGCGGCAGCAATAGCCTGTTCCACATCTTTGCGTACCATACCACGAATGGTAGGCTTGCCGGCCTGACCGCTTAGCCACTCGTCATAAGATCTTCCCTTGCCGTCCGTTTCGATGACGGACAGCCGATTCTCTCTGCAAAGTTCATCCGATACCTGTCGGATTCCGTGGTAGTAGGTGTCAAAGTTGTTGCGGAACATTTTTCCGTCCGCATAGGATACCGAATTGACGACTATATGATTGTGCAGGTGTCCTTTGTCCAAATGGGTGCTGACCGTACACTCAAACCGATCCGCAAGAAACCGCCGTGCAAATTCACAGCCAATCTCGTGTACCTGGTCGGGCGTGGCTTCACCGGGGCTGAAACTTTGAATGATGTGGTAGGCCAAAACTCCCTTATCCGTGGGTTGCTCCCACAATCGTTTGGTTAATTCCATGCTCATACAGGCTGTCTCCGGGTCACAATGAAAGCCTGTCACATACAGTTGATGCTCTGTCTTATCTTGGTCCTGCGTATAGGAAAAGAGCCGCCTTAAATCATCATCAGCAAATTTTTCAGTTTTGTTTGGATTGCTGGTATAATCCAGACATCGTTGCAGATGATGCTTTACTGCTTTGATTTTTGTATAAGCTATTGGACCCCACCTCCCTTAATGTACCTCCATATTTGCTCCATGATTTGTTTTGCAGTCAGCAAGTCGGTATTACTTACTTTTCCGCTGGCGTTGGCAATGTGGGCAAGCTGGTTTAGATTGTTGCCAAGGGCTGCAATTTGGCGTGACATTTTTATGTAGTCGGCTGTCGGACGCTCCAGAAGTGGAGCGTCCATCAATACTTTGCGCAGCACTTGCTCTTGATTTAGCCCTGTGCTTTTACTTAAATACCGCAGTCGTTCCCACTCGTCTTGATTGAGCCGTAGGAGTTTTTTATAGGTTCTTGCTTTCATAATTCACCATCCGATGCAGGGGTTTTAGGGGTATTCCCCTAACAAGTGGGCGATGTGATATCACATTGCCGTGCTTGCTCGTACTGTGCCATAGGCACAGTACGCCGCCCGCTGACAATCACCACGGCAGCCGCAGACCTTTTCTGGTCGCATAACGTTCGACACGACGAGCCAGCCGAAACATATTAACCCGGTCACGCAAGCTGTACTCGGTGGCCGTGACCTGTACCCCATGCTGCATAAGCCGCTTGAAAAAAGAGTGCAAGTGGCGCTCCTTGCCGCTGATCTGCCGCATACGGCAGATATAAACGCGGTCAACTTTTCCACCCTTAATCTGCTGCATCATATCGCGGTAGCCGGGACGCAGCAGCCAGCCGCCGCGCTCGTCAATGCTTCCACCGACAATATCACAGCCGTCATGCAGAGCCTGCATTGAGCAAACTTTATAGCTGTTCATTGTGCCGTCATAGTCACCGGGAATACGCGCGTACACCCACGCGCGGGGTCTTTTCTGTTCGTCCATTGTTCACCGTTCCTCATAAAAACTTAGTTGTTCGCCCTCCTGCCGAAAGCGTTCGTCTATCTCACGAAAAGTTCGCCGCCAACTAAAACGTTCGGTGGGTTTATTCGGCACGTCCTGTAATTCAAGCAAAAGCTGCCAGAGTTCGGGGTGGTATCTGTAGAGATGCCGCAGTTCGCTGATTGACGCGTTCGGGCAAAACCAACAACCCCCGCGTTTAGTGAAGTCATACAGTGGGGACAGCAGCTCCTCAGCTGCGCACATAGACCTCGCTTCGGGTTCGGCCACATGGTACTTGTCCAGCAAAGAAATCTGACCGGGCTTTAATCGTGCCAGTCGCTTGGGTTCATCTGCGGCGATGCCGATGTACTGCACCGTGTCCGGGGGCAATGCCTTCTGATATGCCTTGATCGGCGGCAGCTTGCAATCCCGCTGAATTGTACAGCGCCCACTCAGAGGGAATCCCGAAAGCATCCCCTTGGTTTTTCCTCGTGTGACAACATGGTAAAAGCAGGATAGATAGGTCTTTTCGGAGCGCAAAACCCGTGTTGGGATGCCGCGCTGTTCAAAATACGGGATTGCCGTTTCGTGGATAAATCGGTTGTGTTCGGGCAGCTCGCCGGATATTTCCTCGTTGAACATGACCTCGCAATACACAAGTTCGTCCAGCGGTTCACCATGCTGCAAGGCCAGCAACGCGGTGGCGATACTGTCTTTTCCGAAACTGCAACTTAAAATGTGTTTTGCCATCTTCTCTCCTATAAAAATAGGGAGGGCCACGCGGTCCTCCCTGTAAAAAAGTATATTTCATTTTCCGATTATTTCTTAGTCCTCGGTGTCCTCGTCATCATCGTCACGGGGCGCAATATCTTTGCGGCGGGCGCTCTTGTGGACCAGAACGGCCAGCCCTGCAAGAGAGATTCCCGCAATCGCCAGCAGCAGTCCCAACGAAGAATTGTCGCCGGTCTTAGGAATCGTCAGCAGCGGCGTGGGTGTTGCAGTGGGTGCAGCGGGCACGGGTGTCGGCGCTGGGGTCGTGTTCGGCGTGGGCTGCGGAGTATGGTCCGGGGTCGGCGTGTTGTCGGGGGTAGGTGTCGGTGTGTCCTCGCGGGCATCTTTCATTACCACGGTCTGCATCTCGCCGGTGGGCAGAACGGTAAAGTCGATACTTTCTGCAACCTTGTAGCCGTTGGGTGCGGTGATTTCCGTCAGTGTATAATCTCCTGCTGGCATCTTTTCCACATAATGTGGTCCGTTTGTGGAAATCCAACGGTCAATCTCGGTGCCGTCCTTGTCCTTGATAACCAGTTCTGCGCCGGGAAGTTCTTCGTTGGTGGTGATGTCTACCTTGGAAATTTTTACCTTGATGGTATCATCAAACATTTCAAAGGTCTGCACCTCACCGTTGGGCAGCACCTCAAACTCCATGCGCTCCGCAATGGCATAACCGTCCGGGGCAGTCACCTCGGTCAAGGTATACTTGCCAGCGGGCAGCTTCTCCATGTAGTGCGGTGCATCGGTAGAAATCCAGCGGTCAATTTCGCTGCCTTTTTCATCGGTAATGATAAGTTCCGCGCCGGGAAGTTCTTCATTGGTGGTAAGGTCTTTCTTGGAAATCTGCACCTTGGTAATATCATCCTGCATAATAACGGTCGCATCGTCCAGCAGTTTCCAATCATCCCACTTCCAGAACAAAATGTTCTTGGTGGTCAGATAGTAAACTTCGCACTCCTCCAGAGGATTGCCGTCCCTATCGAATTTCTGAATCAGGCGGAAAGTAATATCATTGGCCAGTGCGTACCCACCAGCGGCGCGGATCTCCGTCAGTGTGTAAGATTCACCGAAATGCAGCCCGGTCACGCGATGCGGCTCATCGGTGGACACCCATGTGGTTACGGTATTGCCGTCCGTATCCTTGATAGCAAGTGTAGCGCCGGGCAGTTCTTCATCGTTGGTAAGGTCGCGCTTGCTTACCCACATTTCCGTAGGCTTATTGGAACAAGTGTTATCCAGCACCATAATAGCTTGTCCGTCATAGGTGAAAGTAACCTCCATCGGCTCCTCGTTGACATAATAGCCGAGAGGGGCGCGGAGTTCCTTGACGATGTAATTACCGCTGTTGGTGGTGGCGTCCTTGCGGATGCTGCTGCCGTAATACTCGCCGCGAATGGGAATATCGCAGTCAAAATAGGTGTAGCCGTCTGCGCCGGTTTCGGGGCTGGTGGCGACCAGTTCGCCCGCTGCAAACAGCAGTTTGCCGTCAACGCTGTAAATATCATCAGCCGTGTACAGGTTGAATACTGCACCGGCAAGGTATTTGCCGGTTTCGCGGTCAACCTTGTAAACGCCGACTTTGGCTTTTTCGCGGTCATTGTAGAATTTCAAGGTCTGCTGCTCGATGAAATCGGCGTTGGCATCCTTGCTGCGCACGACCTCAAAACTCTGGGAAGATGCAGCGCCATCATATTTGGCAATGCTCGTGGCCATAACCACATCGTTCAACTGGGCATCCCAAACGAAAGTGACATCATAGCTGTCAGAAGTGCCGACATAGCCGTAAGGCGGTTTGGTTTCCTCGATATGGTAGCTGCCCAGCGGCAGGGTCACGCTGACTTCGCCAATCGTGCCGTCATGGATTACAGACAGGAAATCGTAGGTGGCCTTAGTGCGAGCCGGGGCAAAGGTGGCAATATCCGCGCTGCCGTTGCCGGTAGTGACTACGGCGACTACATCGCCCTTGGCATACCAGAGCGTGCGGTTGCCATAATTGTCGGTCTGCCGATCCTGCGTATAAATATCCTCGGCGGCTGTGATGGTATACTCCGCACCGGCCAGCGGGCGGGTTTCATACACGAAATTGCCGTTTTCGGCTTCACCGGTCATCCACGGGTCAAGTGCGCCCGCTTCTGTTTCCCAGCCAGCTAAGACTTCGCCTGTTTTGCGGATCGTCAATTTGCCCAGCGTCTCATGGTTAGAGTAGTTTTCACCAATCACAAGGGTGTCCATGCCGTTCTCGTTTTTGTTGCCGGTGGCTGCATAAATGCGGTCTGTGGTGATTTCAAAATCTACATAGTAGCTGCCATCGGCATCATCGGCAAGGGCCCCGTTTTCGTACCCGGCAGAATCCAGCCATTCGTTGTAGAATCCGTTCGGGCCGGAGACTTCTACAATGCGATACTTGCCCAACGGCAGCTTTTCGGGCAAGGTCAGAATGCCCTCGCCGTTGGTATAAAAAGTGGTTACATCTTTTGTCAGATGGCCGTTGACAGTATCGGTCATTGTGACGAGCTTCGGGTTGCCGTTGCTGTCATAACGATAATGCCCCTGCTCGTCCAGCCAGTAGATTTGGAAAGCGGTGTCGGGCAGCAGTACCGGTTTGCCGGTTTCCTCGTCAACTTTGGTGATGCGGAGATAAACTTCGATTTCCTCGTCCAGTACGGTGAATTTCTGATAACTGTCAGAGCCTGTCATTACGCTGTCCTTTGGGGTAGCCATAGCGCCCCATGGGTTGTTATCCTGTTCGGGGTCAACGGTGACAATAAAAGGCTCCGCTTGGAACAGGTCGTGCGGTACGGTGGTTTCCACGACCAGATAAGTGCCATAGGGTAAACCCTGCACACGAATATTCCCGGTGTCATTGCTGAAGATTTCGGCAAGCTGGTATTCGTTGGCGCTGCCGGTGGGCTGCCAGCCATCGCCCTTGCCGTTCTTGTTTTCTCCTGCGGCAGTCAGCGTTTTGTTGTACGCGGCAATTTCGTCAGCGTTGACCTCATAGGTCTTTGCGATGGCCTGCGTTTCCGCAGAAAAATCCCACTTCGGATGCTCGTTATCGTAGGTCTTATCAATGTAGGCATCCAAAATGCTTTGCAGGGTGTAGCTGCCGCTGCGGGTCTGCTCAAACTGCTTCAGTTTGGACAGGTCGGACACAAGGAAGAATGTAAAGCCTGCGCCCTCCAGTTCCAGTCCGTTGCTTTGGCCGCTGGAGGATACGATTTTACTGATTTCCACATTGCCTTTTGCTACTTGGTCTTGGCTCTCGGCCAGCGCATTGTCAGCATGGATGTGGTAATTGGCGCTGTAACTGGTCTTGTCGATCTGTTCACCGGCTGCCTGTCGGTTGTCGGCAAAGGTGGTCTTTTCTACATACCAACCCTCATCAGAATAGGCAGGCGTGATGTAGTAATTATGCTCATCGCAGAGGTAGCCATCTGCAAAGGACAGGTAATAGGCATCGTAAGTCCAAGAGCCATCCAACGCTTTACCTTTAGAGACTGTAGAAAACTGGTTCTTGTACACCCAATCCGTGTACTGCCCGCTGCCGTTCTTGGCAAGCGCGGCGGTCTGCCCGGTGGCTGCCTTGGTGCGGCTGTCCACGGTGGGATAGGTGCCGGAAACAGCAAGAGCGCCGTCACGCAGCGGGATAACCACGCCGGTGGAGCGCTCTACGACATAATATTTGCCGAGGTACAAATTGCTGAAGCACAGCCAGCCATTCTCGATTTTAGCGCTGGCTACAAGGTGGTCTTTTTTCAGAACGGGTAAATAATCAGACACCCACTGCCCGCTGTTGTCGCGGATGGTCGTGTGCCAGAGGGGGTTGCCGTCTGCATCCACGATTTTGGAATAGTCCACAACACCGGTCACGCCGTCCGGGTGGGTGATGTCCTCGGCAGCGTAGAGGTCGTACACGGCACCGTCCAGCGCGGCGTTGCCGTGATTTTCAACGTACTTTGCAGCATCCAAGTCCGCCTTGGAAATGCTGATTTCGCCCAAGGCGCGGTCATTTTTCATAACGCCGTCTGTGGGCGTGATTGTGTAGCTGTCCTCATTGGCCGCCTTGCCGCTATTGTCGGTGTTATAAGTGCGGCTGGGGTCTTTGGCAGTGTCGTAAATGGTAACGGTAGTTTCTACACCTGTACGGGTGACAAGTTTGGTGCCGCCTTTGTCGGTAGTGGCAATGTCGGCATTGTAGTCAGCGTTGTCCAGCCAGATTACAGAATTGTCGCTGTCCTCGGTGATTTCGATATAGTAACCGCGCTTGCCCAGCGGAGTGTTGGCTATGCCGGGATCATTGATGTCTGTCCAATCGCCAAAATAGCCTGTGGGCGCTTTGCTTTCCACAAGGATAAACTTGCCCTGATTGCGCTGGGTGTAATACAGCGTGTGCCGCATGGAATCCGTGGTCGCATAGGCCGCACTGTTGATGACCGCATAAGTGCCATCGCCTTGGCGCTGCACACTGTAAGTGTTGTAGCCGCCGGTGGGCTGGTATTTGCCGGTCACCACATCCCACTGATAGATCTCATACTGGGCATCGGCTGCGATCTGGCTGCCGGTTTCGCTGTCGGTTTTCTTGAGGTTGACCTGCAAACTCCACTCGTCATTTTTCATAACATAGTCGTTGTTGGTGTTTGCGGGTACCGAAATCGTTTGGCTGCTGCCGTTCGTGCCCCAGTACTTGCCGAATCCATACGGTACTGTGCTTTCCTCATAGCGGAACTGGATGCTTCCCAGCTGCGCTTTGGCCGCTGCTATAGCATTGTTGACAGCGTTCTGGGCCTCACCCTGCAATTCCGCCATGGCCGCGTCGCGGGCGCTGTTGGCGGCCGCATCAGCAGCCTCCTGCGTGGTGAAAGGACCAACCTGTCCGTTGCGAGTGCCGGAGGTTTTGGTAACGGCATAGTGCAGACTCCAGCTTGCGGCTGCGTCGCCGCCGTTCTTCTGGTAGTTGTCATCGACGGTATGACCGCTGGTGGTCACAGTTTGCTTTCCGGCAGGGCTGATAGACCAGCTGCCGCCGTCGATGCTGCCGGATTTGGTGATGGGCTCGATCTCGATGGTCGCGCCGTCCACTTTTTCCTGCGTTTTCAGCTGGATCTTATCCGCGCGGATTCCATAGGAAAAATCAAAACTGCCGCTGGCGGTCTGAGCAGGTGCCTCCCAGCTGGCATAGTATTCCTGCACAACAGGTTCCGGCTCAGGTTCCTCCTCACCGATCTCAGGACCGATCAGGGCAACGGTCTGCCACCCTGCGCGACCGGGATTATAGATGTAGGTGTAATATCCGCGGGCGGAGGCATAGGTTTCGACGCCGTTCAGCAGCTCGTCGGCAGAGGCAAGATAGATTTCCGCGGCGGTGCTTTCGGGGAAGTTTTCGATAATATACATCTGTACATCGTCATAAATTGACGCACAAAAATCCAAAAGAGAGGTTTCTTCACCCTCGTCCGCGGAAAAAACTGCGGGCAGATCCTCTGCATCGCTCAAAGCGAGCTGGTTCAAGCCGCCCCAGATGCGAATCTGGTTGCCGTAGTGGTCGCCGGGGATGCACTGGTCTGCACCAACCGTGGAAGTGTTCACATAGGTGTATGTCGGGCATCCAGCAGGCTGACCGTTGGCACCGTGGGTGCAGCAGTAGGCGGGTTCGCCGTTGAACCAAATCAGCCAAGTGCCGTTGACCTTGGCAACCTTGGTGATCTTGCCACTTGTCACCGCAGGGGTGGGGCGCTCGGCGAGGGCAGTGATTTCACTGTCAGGGAAAGGATACTCGGCTGTGGCATTGCGGTCGATGGTCACCTGTAAGGTTTTGGTCAGTGTGCTGCCATCGGGCGCAGTGTAAACCAACTGTGCGGTAAAATCCGCGTCCGCCTGCACATACACACCCAGCACAGCAGCGGAAGTTTCGCTGTATTCATTGTGCAGCAGGCTTTCAGCATCCTCGGCGGGTGCGCCGTAGTAGTCCAGCAGGGTCACACCGTCCGGCAAAATCAGATCAAGGGCACTGCCATCGGCAGGGTACTCCACCTGTGCCAGAATGGGAACAAAGGCATAGTCTGCGCCGTCCAACAGGGGCGCGGCCATGGTAAGACCGTCATTGTCCAGTGCAGCGGCGGTCAGATAGCTGTCGCTGGTTTCTTCCAGTTGGCTTTCGGGCCACTCGCAAATGCCGATTTTGGTTTCACCGGTGGCAACCGGCAGACCCTCGCTGCCGATATAGGAACCAATGGGTGCGTTGGGGAGGTCGGTGTACAGTTCCGCGCCGACAACGGCAGCAGGGATTTCTTCTTCAGCAGGCTGCTCTTCTGCCGTTTCCGGGGTGGCTTCGGTTACATCCTCGCCGGGGTCGGGGCTGCTGGCATCGGTCTGCCCGTTGTCTGTTTCAGACGGCTCGGTCTGCTGCTCCATCTGCACGGTTTCCTCGGTGGGCTGCGGTGTGGGTTCCTCCGCAAACGCTGCACCGGGCAGCATGGAGCAGAGCATTACCGCCGCCGCAAACAGCGCGGTAACGCGATGCTTTAATTTATAATGTGTTTCTTTCATTGTGAAATCCTTTCAAAACAGAGATTTTTTCACGAAAAAAAGCGCCTGCAAAATGCAGACGCTGCGGTTATCTTTCGAGGGTATCTTGGGCGGGCTGGCCTTTTGCTTTTTCAAATTTTCGCACTTGGTTTACAAAACCGTCCAATAGGCAGGTATGCGCTTGTAGGTCAGCGTAGTAACAGGAACGGTCAAATCCACGGCAATCCATATCTTTGATCGTGCGAATGGAATCTGCCCATTCTCTATTTGTGCGCGAAATGCGACCATCTCCATCACGGGTTTGAATGGCCGCTGCCAACACATATTTTGTGCGTTCCAAACCATATTCCGCCACTACCTGTTCAACAGCGCCAGCGCCCAGCCGCATACCATCAAAGCGCTGTGCAAGCGCTGCGTCAATTTCATCCCGACACCTTTCATTCAAGTGGTAAGACGCATGGTACTGCTGCAATTCGCCGTGTTCGCGGGCATAAGTGACGGACTGTCGATATACTTTGGGTGGGTTCTGCTGCTGCTCCTTTTTCAGCAAGTCATCTGCACGGTCTTCCACGCACTGAGCCACAATGCTCATATAATCGGTTTCCAGCTTGGAAAAATCCTTATACACATCCGCCAGCGGCGCGGGAGATTTCAGCAGCGCCCGCACCTGCGCAAGGGTGAGGTTCATTTCTTCCGTTGCCAGAATAATGTCCTCACGGACGCTGTACTCGTAGGCGTGGTGTAGTATTTCTTCTGGCGGCTGTGCGGTCAGCCATAGGCAATAGGCGCTCTGTTCCACCCGCATTTTTTCGCAGAGCTGCTCCTGTAGGGTCATTCTTTTACCTCGCACACCAAAGAATTGGTTTCCAGCACATGACGCCAAAAATCGACCTGCCTGTCATAAGACATATTTTCATAGCAGACATCAATCAGCGTTGCATACAGCTTTTCCTCATCTTCAGGGGAAATGGCAAGAGAAATATTGTTTTGCGAACAATAGCACAGGTAATCAACAAGGTCGCCCATAGTATCTGCACCGCTGTTCTCCAACAATTCTTCCCACTCGTGCGGAAAATCGAGATCTTCCAGCACAATATCCACCGTGTCGTCACACATAGGAATGCTTACGGTTACTTCCTCTCCCGGATGCGGGCTGAAACAGTCCAAAATAGGTAAACAGCCAGCGTGTCCGGCTGCATCTGCCAGCGTGTTTGCCAGCAGACTCATCATTTCATCGTGCGTCATAAAATCCTCCGAAGCAGATAAGATTCCACAAAAATTACGACTGCATACTGAATAAATCACTTCGTGTATGCAAATCATTCAACATCTCTCCATTCCAAGGAGTTGTTTTCAAGCATATCTTCCCAAAATACCATCTTGCCGTCCATGTCCATATTTTCATAGCAGATTTTGAGCAATGCAGTAGAAAGAACATCATCGGCACTTGAATTTTCGGATTCGTTTTTGTTCAGATAATCGGCAACGTCTCCGATCGTTTCAGCACCGATTTTTTTCAGCAATGGTTCGCACTCTTCCGGCCAGATTTCGCTGCCCACCGGCATGATGCGCATAACAGCGTCAACAGGATACTCTATGCGAGTTCTATCTTCCTCGCACTGTGAGAAACCGTCTATAACGCTAATACAGCCCTCATACCTTGCCTTTGTAAGCAGGGTCAACGCTAATTCTTCAATAAGCTCGTCATAAATCATGTTTTCCTCCAATAGAAAAAGCGCCCACAAAAGTGAGCGCCCAGATAAAATATTCGGTTATGAGAACACCGGCAAACTGCCGTTTGCTGCATCTGTTTTCAGAATGGTGATCCAGTTGCTTTTGCCGTAGAGAAACCGCACGATATGCACGGTTTGCGTGGCATCGTCTACCGTATAGAACGCAAGGTAGTTCATAACGATGGTGAAGCGGATTCCCCACAGGGAAAGCAGTTTGTCAGAAACGACTTCAAATTTGTGCGGGAATTCTGCCAGTGCTCCGATTTTTTCGTCGGCCACATCCAACAGCTTGTCGGCGGCAGTTGGATTTTTCAGTACAAGGTCGATATAGTCGTAGGCGTTCGCCATATCGCGCTCGGCGGCTTGGGTGACATGAATGTTGTATTTCATCTGCGCTCCCTGCGGTGGCGCAAATCAGCCATAACATCGGCAAAGGGGCGCGTGTTCCCGGCTTCCACATCGGCAAGGCCCTCTTGCAGCTTGCTGTACAGTTCAATGCGGCCCGCCATTTCCTCGTAGGTTTCCATGCTCATAACGGCAAGGTCGCCCTTACCGTTTTTGGTAATAAAGACCGGCTCGTTGTAGGCATGGCAGTAAGAGGAAATGTCATTGTAGTTGTTTCTCAAATCTGCGCTGGAACGAATGTTCGGCATAGATAGCACCTCTCTTTCATACACAAATTATATCATAATTTGTGTATGAAAACAAGTAGGAGTTTTAGTTGAATGTGACAGTCCAGTAGGTATACTGCCCCTCGGCGGTGGAGCAAAACCAACAGCCGACACCCATGCTTGTAAAGCTGGCGTTGGTGATGTTGGCATAGTGGGCAGGACTGTTCTGCCAATAGCTGCATACGCTGCTGGCCGAGCCGATAGGACCGGCTGCGCAGATTTCGCTGCGGGTAGTCATGCCGCTGTGGTCGAACGCACCGCCCGCGACAAAGCTCTCGCAGCGGGCATCTGCCGCCGCGCTCAGCCCGCCGTCCATTGCCAGCGGGGAAAGTCCCGACGCCGCACGGATGGCGTTGATGTTCTCCTGCACGGCCCAGTATGCGCTGTCGCTGCTGTCGATGCTCCACCATTGCTCCGTACCGGCTGCAAGGTCGAACGGCACCGCACCATAACTCATACCAACCTGTGCCGGAGTGTCTGCTACAGTTTCCTCCACCGGGGCTTGCGGGGGTTCTGCGGTGGGGACTGCTGTAGGCTCTGCTGTCGGCACGGGCGTGGGGGCCTGTGTCGGTTCGGGTGTCGGCTCAGGGGTTGCTGTCTGCGCAGGTTCGGCAGTTGCAGCAGCTTCCACCGGCTGCGCAGTTTCTTCGGTGGCCGGCGAGATTTCCACCAGTGCAGCCGGTTCAGCCGCAAGAGTTTCATCCGCTGTCGCTGCACACCCTGACAGCGCCAATACTATGCCCAATGCAACAATAGATTTTTTCATAAAAACTACTCCTTTCATCCTTGGGGTGGTCGCGTATACGATTGGTCTTTCTGCCTTTAATCATAAAATTTATCGTTCCTCCTGTCCACGCTGTCGATTGTCGGTCTGACACTGTTGTTCCGGCTCGGTGTCGGTCACAATGTCTTTGTCGTTCATGTTCAGCAGTCCCTCCAGCACCGCAAGACGCTTACTCTTTTCAGTCAGTTCCGTTGCCTGTGGAAATGGCCGCTTGACTTCTTCCTCGGCGCTGGCAAGCTGCTGTTCCAACTGGATTTGCATATTGCGGGTCTTTTCAATGCTCGGTTCAATACCATTTACCAAATTGGAAAGGCGTGTCAGATTGCCTAGCACATCAGCTCCTAACTGAGTGCTATATGTACCAGAGCCAACCAATCTTGCATGGTATTCGTTGCCAAAAGGCAGATGTTGGATTTGCAGTTCCATACCCTTGAAATACCCGATAGGTACGGGCTTTTCGTTATTCAGTGCCAAGCCCAGCAGACCTAACAGGGCTTTCCCCGCAGGTTCTTTTTCGTAGTAAACTTTCTTTTCCAACTGGATACAGAAAACATCTTTGCCGTCCGCATCCACTACGGAGTGTTCCTTTACGGTGGCGGCGTCTACCGTGGCATTTTCAATCTGTTCTTTGCATTTTCGGATTTCAGCCGGGAAGCCGATGGCAACTTTATTTTCCAGTTCATAACGCTGGCTGTCATGGGCAGCTTTCAGTGTTTTAAGACGGGTCAACTGCACGTCCAAGTCCATCTTTTCCTTGATAAGCGGATTGCCTGCCGCCAATGCCTTTACCTCGGCGTAGGACAGTGCGGCCTCGTCCATATCATCGCAGCTGCGAGCCGGAGATTTTGAGGTCATGATCTGCCCGATAAATTTTTGCTTATTCTCGATAAGCTGCCAACTGTAGGCGTCAAATGTGCCTTCCGTTACATAACGGAAAACATAGACCTCCTTATTTTCATTGCCCTGTCGTAATATTCTGCCCTCACGCTGCTCAATATCAGATGGCCGCCACGGTACATCCAGATGGTGCAGCGCCACAAGACGCTGTTGCACATTGGTGCCCGCTCCCATTTTGGCCGTGCTGCCCATCAGCACACGCACTGCACCGCTGCGAACTTTTCCGAAAAGTTCCGTCTTGCGGGCATCGGTGTTTGCTTCATGGATGAAGGCAATTTCTGTTTCGGGGATTCCGCGCTCGATCAGCTTTGCTTTCATGTCATCGTAGACATTGAAAACGCCAGCCTTGGGCGTGGACAGATCGCAGAAAACAAGCTGCGCACTGCGTTGGGGCATGGTCTGCTCCCATATCTCATAAATTTTGCCCACACAGATATTGACCTTGCTGTCAGGATCATCGGGCAAGTCGGGGTCGATCAAGCGCTGATCCAGCGCCAATTTGCGTCCGTCGTTGGTGATTTTCAGCATATTGTCCTCATAGGGCTTTACCATTTTATTGCGGATTTTGTCGGCCCGTTCGCCCAATTCAGCTACCATCTGTTTTTGTGTTTCAGAGGGCTTTAGCTGGATGTTGGTCGGCTTGCCGCCCACAAGGGCAGGGACAGGCAGTTTCAGCATATCTGCTGTTTGAATGTCAGCGCATTCTTTGAACATTGCCATAAGTTCTGGCAGATTGAAAAAACGAGCAAAGCGCGTTTTTGTGCGGTAGCCGGTTCCCTCCGGCGCAAGTTCGATGGCTGTGACGGTTTCGCCAAAGGTGGCCGCCCAACTGTCAAAGTTTGCAAGGCCGTTGCGTTCCAAGGTGTACTGCTGCAAATAGCGCTGCATGGTATACAGCTCGGTCATACTATTGGAAATGGGGGTGCCCGTGGCAAATGTTACCCCCCGCGCCCCGGTGATTTCATCAAGGTACTGGCACTTCATAAACAGGTCACTGGCCTTCTGGCTCTCGGTGGTGCTGATACCCGCGATGTTGTGCATCTTTGTAACGGTCATGAGGTTCTTGAAATTGTGTGCTTCATCGACCATGAGGGAGTCTGCACCCAGTTCCTCAAAAGTCACCACATCATCCCGCTTCGGGGCGTCCAGCAAATTTGACAGCTTGGTTTTCAACTGCTTTTTCTTACTTTCCAACTGCTTGACGGTCAGACGGCTGTCGCTGTTGTCCATGCTCTCCAACTGCATCTCCAGTTCGTCAATTTGCTTGCGGATAAACTCGGCTTTTCTGGCATCGGAAAGTGGAATCTTTTCAAACTGGCTGTGACCGATTACCACAATGTCATAGTTGCCGGTGGCGATTTTGGCACAAAACCGTTTACGGTTTGACTTTTCAAAATCGCGCTGCGTTGTCACCAAAATGTTTGCGTTGGGGTATAGCTTCAGCGCTTCACTGGCAAACTGGCCTGTCAGATGATTTGGCACGGCGACAAGTGTTTTGCTGCATAATCCCAATCGCTTTTTCTCCATCGCGGCGGCGACCATCTCATAGGTCTTACCTGCGCCGACAGTGTGCGCCAGCAGTGTGTTGTGCCCGTACAAAATATGTGCAATGGCATTGCGCTGGTGGGGCCGCAGCGCGATTTCCGGGTTCATGCCGAAAAACTGGATGTGGCTGCCGTCGTACTCACGGGGGCGAATGCAGTTGAACTTTTCATTGTACAGCGCCACCAAGCTTTCCCGGCGTTCACGGTCCTTGAAAATCCAGTCTTTAAAAGCATCTTCTATCATCCGCTGCTTGGCCTGTGCTTCTTCGGTGGCAGGACCATTGAGTTTATGCTGCTCCTTGCCGTTTTCGTCATAGATTGTATCGTAAATTTTGGTGGCCCGCAGATTGAGTGCGTTCTCCAACAAATGATAGCCGTTGATACGTTTTGTGCCGTAGGTGTTCGTGACGCGGATATTATCGTTGCCCTGGCTCTTGTTGGAAATATACCAGTTATTCAGATATTCATTGTAACGGACAGCTATTTTCTGTTCGCGGTAGGTTGACTGAAAAAGTTCATCGGCAAACCGCTTGATGATTTCCGGCCCGATCCATGTGACACCCAACCGAACCGTTATCTCGCCCGCAGTCAAGTCCTTGGGCTGCACCTGCTCCAGCGCTTCTACATTGATGCGGAACGCCGGGTCTTGGTCGGCTGCAACATGAGCAATGCGCAGCTTTTCGCGCACATTGCCGGATAAATACTCGTCCGCCATAAGGTAAACAGGGCTGCCGTCCTCCTGTTTGCGGAAAGGCTCTACAAAAATAACGCCCGCCAGTTCCTTGGCAAGCGTTGCTTCATCTTTCCCGGTAAGGTGCATCATGTAAGGCATATCGACCTTGGCACGTTCCCCGATGCTCAGTGCCAGAGCGTCCGATGCCGTGTCGGCGTGGTCGGGTATCTGTGCAGAGCGAATAGTTTTCTTGGTGAACATATCCGACTTGCTGATAAAGTTTCCTTTTTCATCGACATTTTCAAGTGAACACAGCAAATAGTAGCTGCTGTCATCCCGGAAAGACAACTCCGCGCTGCGGCTGTTGATTAGGCCGTGTTTGGCGCGGAAGGCATCATATTGGCGGTTAAGCTGGGTTTGCAGACGGTGGATTTCCTCGTCCGACAAGTCCTGCAACTGCGCATCGATCAATGCGCGGGTGGTGTCGCGCAGTTCCACCAGTTTGCGGATGCGCTCGGCGGATGCTGCATTGGGATTACATTCCCGCATGACTGCGCCTTCGCGGTAATAGATTTTATTGTCCTTTACCGTGTAGCTGAAATTACGCACAAAGGGATCGGCATCAATGTACTTGGTGTCCTCGCCGCTTTCTTCCTGCACAGAGATTTCGGCTTTTGTCAGCTTGGCGGTCAAGTGCTGCATAGCAGTGTCGATTTGCGTTTCCAGCAACGGCTTTCCGAAACGGTCCACCGCATCGGGGTCTATTGGCTGGCAGGTGGAAGTCGGGCCATACGGACCGGCGACTATCTCCATTCTGCCGCAAATCATTTCAGGGTGCTCCACAAAGTAGCGGTTCATGGTGATGCCGTTGGCATCTTCTGCAAGGTGCAGCCAAGGCTCGTCCTGCTGGCGCAGCGTATCGCGCTTTTGCAGAAAAATTACATCCGTCATAATTTTAGTGCCGCTGCCCTTGAACGCATTGTTGGGCAAGCGCACCGCGCCGATAAGGTCGCAGCGCTCGGCAATGTACTTGCGGGCGCGGTCATCCTTTTTGTCCAATGTGCCGCTGGAGGTGATGAACGCCATGATGCCGCCGGTGCGCAGCTTGTCGATGCTCTTGGCAAAGAAATAGTCGTGAATGGGAAAATGCAGCCGGTTATACTGCGGGTCATTGACTTGGAAATTGCCGAAAGGGACATTGCCCATAACGCAGTCAAAATAGTTGTCTGGGAGAAGCGCATTTTCATAGCCGGTTACTTGGATATTGGCCTTTTGATATAGCTGCTTGGAGATGCGGCCTGTGATGCTGTCCAATTCTACGCCGTAGAATTTGGCGTCACTGCTGCCAAAATGTCCGTGTGCGAGAAATGCGCCTGTGCCCATGCTGGGTTCTAGGATTTTTCCGCCCTTTACGCCGAAGCGCTCCAGTGCACGGTAGATAGGGTGGATAACGGTGGCAGGGGTATAAAACGCCGTCAGGGTGCTGCTGCGGGCAGCTTCGTATTCGGATTCAGACAATGCTGCTTTCAGTTGGCTGTACTCGTTCGACCATGTACTTTTGTTCGGGTCGAACGCATCCGAAAGCCCGCCCCAGCCCGTGTACTGTGCTAAAATTTTCTGTTCATCCTCAAAAGCAGGGCTGCCGCCGTTCGCTACGCGCTGCTCAATTTCTTTCAGCTTTTGGATGGCGGCAATGTTGGCTGCAAACTTTTCGCGCGGTGCTGTCGGCAGGTTGTCCAGATAAGGGGCTTCATAGGTAGTGGGTTCACGGTGGTAAGGTTCATCTTCTGCTGAAAGCCGTTCTGCATCCGCCATAACCTGTGCCACAAAGGGGCTGGGTTCCTCAACGATTTCACCCACGATGGGTTCAGCAGTTTCTTCCGGCTGCTCTTGGCGGCTTGGAACTTCCGGGGCGGATAGTGCTGCATTTTTGGGGTTGGCAGCAAGCAGCCGCGCAAACTCCTCGTGGCTGACGGCACGGCCTACCAGCGGGAAACTTTCATCCCGCAGATGAATGTTTTCTCTGCCGATTTCCTCGACGGTAAAGGGTCTGGCATCTTCCAGATAAACCGTGCTGCCGATAGTTACAGGTGATTTTTCGACTTTTCTTGTAGTCGGATGATGCTTTTCAAACTCTGCTTCGGCGGTATTGATAAAATCCGAGAAGGCGCTGTTTTCAATGCCCTGCGCAGCAAGCTCGTGGTTATCTTGGAAGTAGTCGATATGGACAATGTTACCGTCAACCTCATAGCGGATTTCGTTCCGCAGAAGATTGGCATACACTTGGATCTCGTGCTCATCGTCCTCGGTGGTAGAGTAAGCAAACTCCACGCGGGTCAAGTCGGAGAAATTCGGCTCGTTTAGCCCCTCATTCTCGCAGAAATCCGTGATGGCGTGTTTTGCATGGTCGAGGGCGGCATCGTTCGCTGCGCGGGCGGCTTGCTGTTCTGCTGCCCATGCCTGATAGGGGGCTTTTTCGGCATCGGTCAGATACTGGTCGTTGTAAACCAAAAGCCGCAGGCGTTGGGCAACCTCTTTCCACTTCAAAACGCGGCGATACTCGCCGTCCTCTGTACGTCGGGTGATCTCAAGATTTTTGCCCATGTGGTTAAGAAAGCCGCGCCCACCATCACGGAAGAACCATGTGCCGCCGCCGATGCCGTATTCCTTTTTCAGCCAGCGGGCTTGATCTTCCTCGATAGGAAGTACCTGTGCAGAGAAATATTGCTGAATGCGAAATTTGCTATCTTCAAACCCGCCGCCTTTGCACAGTGCATCGGTAATGTCCTGCTCCGTAATGTACTTGCCGGATGCGTCAATGACGGGCTTGTTCCACTTTTTGACTTCCGCCGCCAGGTCGATATTTTTTACTTGCTGCTCATGGCTCGGCAGCCCTGCCACTTCAGAATCTTCGGGAGTAAGAATAAGCTGCTCCATCTGCTGCTGCACGGGTGTAGCCTTGATGGGAACCATCAGACGCCCTTGCTCGATAAGGTCAGCAATCTTTGCGGCAACAGCATCCCATGTCAGATTGACCTGCGCTGTTTTGGTAAGATAGTTGCCCTCCCAAAGTTCAAGGTACATATCATGCCGGATAAAACCCACGGTATGGTCATCCACGAACAAATATGTATAAATTTGCTTGTAACAGTGCTTGCAAAAGGCGCTGCGCTCGGCAAGGTCGGGATGCTCATTGAAATATTCCAGAATAGCCGCATTGTCGGCACGGCTGGAGGATTCTTTCGCCAGTAAGCCTAAAATCAGTTCATCGCTCAGCGGCGGCAAATCAGAAATGGGTACAGAAAAAGCGGAGGGCGTGGTATCGCTCTCCGCTTGGGGTTCTTGTGTTACAGGCTGTAAATCTGCTGCATCGCCAGTTCCTCGGCTTGGGCCTGCAAGGCGTTCATCCACTGCGTCCAGCCCATCGGGTCTGTCTGCCGGTTCGGGGCGGTGCTCTGCTGCATCAGCGTCTGCATCGTCTGCTCGATTTGCCGGTGTACTGCGTTGTCCATCTCCACCAGATGCGGGTACAGCGTTCCCTCCAGCATCATCTCGTCGAACATCATCGGGGCGTTCTCCAGCAGGAATTTCCGCCGCAGGCTGCCGTACTTCCCGATTTCCGGCATCGGCGGCTCGTTCAGCGTCAGCGCCGGGATTTGGTAGCCGTTCACCATCATGTACTCCATTGTTGACCTCCTTGGTGTTATTGGTTTCTTCCTGTTTGTCACCATAATAGCGGACTTTTTCGGCGCGTGCAACACTGTCGATTTCTCTCGTGATGCTGCCGATCTGCTGCATGAGAGGCCGTGCCGCCTGTTGGCAAGCGCTGCCCAAACACAGAGTAATGCGGTTTGTATCAAACTGGTTCACGGACTCAAGGGCAGACAGGTCCAGCCGCGCAGTATCCACGCCGCACCGCAGCGCGGCCATATACAGACAGCTTTGGGTGATAAGCTGTAAAAATAGCTGCCGCTGTTCGTCTGGCTTGGCCCACTGTAAGCTGCTGCCGTCTATGGCCTTTCCCAGCGCGGTTGTGAACATGGCGCTGCGCTGGGCAACGCAGGATGTAGAGAGCATGAGTAGGGCGCTCTGAATGCTGTCGGCATGATTATCCGCTACGATTTTATCCCAAACAGGCCGCCAGTTCTGGTCTGTAATGACCCACGGCAGCGCTTCGGGAACCTCTGCGCGGGGGATGGTATCTGAAATGTCAAACAAATACCGCAGCCGGGAAGAATTGGCGCGAGTGTCAAATACCGCGATACCGTGTGCGCCGCGCTTGACCCAGCGACCCGCATTATTATTCCAGTAGGCTATGTCGGCCACGGCTGTGGCGGTGGGGCTTTGCCCGTGAATCAAAAGCTGGTTCGGGAAACTATAATTATAAGCAATGGCCGCTGTCTGCAAAAATGCTTTCCAGCGGTCGCTGCTCTCCGTGACGGCCTGCAGTTGCTTTTTGGCAAGCGCACGGATATTTTCGTATTTAGCCATAGGCTGCTCCTTATCGCTCGTGCTGTTCTGCTTTTGACGGTGTGGCATTTTCAAGTTCCGGCAACAAGTTATCTACCTGCTTATACCCAATCGGCTGAACATAAAAAGCGTGTGTCTCGTTATCTTTGTGTGTCACAATAATATCGCTGACAGAGACGGATCGCATAGTTTTGGCGTTTGGACGGTCATCCCGATTATGCCGTGAATAAATGCTGTCCAGCGTTTCCCAACGCTCCATCTGCCCCTTGTACACGAGTTCGTAGTCCTTTGCTCCGGCAGCGAGCCGCGCAGGAGAATACTCCATAAAAACAAGGTCTCGCCTGTTAGTTTGATAGATTTCATAAGGAATTTGCACTCGCTTTTCGCTGCGAAATCCCCACGGAAAATAGGTGTCTGAATCAAATTGGAGTGGCTCATCCAGTTCGTCTGAGAATACAACCGGTGTCACTGGCCGCCCACAATCCAAGGAATCCAGAATTTCATCCTTGAATTTTTCCACGCTTGTGTAAGGAACGATTTCACCGATCATCCCGCCTGCACCGAGATATTCGATGTAGCCGACTACTTTATCTGTCTTTTCTTCCATTATCTTTCCAACCTTTCCCAAAAAGATAGTTTGTTCCCGTAGCGTTCATCCTGCGGGCGTATCTTTGCGGCGGGCAGTTCACCGCTTGCCATATCTTCGACTTGCGGTAGAAAAAGTAGACGGCTGTACCGGTCTGCCTGATCCTTGGATAGCCCTATGACCTTATCGCCATTTAGTCCGCAAACGAGAAAGCGTCCGCGCACAGTCACGCCCTCGTCATTGACCTGTCTGTTATATTTCAGCTGGCTTTGCGATTTACTACATATCAGCCCGATGCGAGGTGTGCCAAACGGTTTTAGGATTTGGCTCTCGCCCTCAACAACTTCGGAAGCAGCCGCCATCGCGCTGGGAAAACCCGCTTGATAAGGGCAGTAGCCGGGTTCAACAACTAATAATCTTGTCATCGGTGTCCCCCCCTCATCTGCTACCGTGCTGATGGGCACGGGCGTAGTTTTCCAGCAGTTTTACGATAACCTGCTGCATCTGTCCGCTTGTAAAGCCTTTCGGAAAGTATCGTTCAACTTTTGCAACGGGAATCATAAGCTGCGGGTCACGCGGCTTTACACTTGGCGGTTTGGCGGCCATAATATGCTGGATTTTTTCTGGTGTCAGTACGCTTTCCTTGCTGGCCTCCTTGAGTTTTTGTGCTTGTGACAGTGAGGGGGTACAGCCCTCAGATTCCATATAAGAGAGGAAGTCCTCTTGTTCTTCTGGGGTAAGGTAGCTAAGTTCTACGGCGGGAGTGGTTTTTAGCTTGCCATCATCCACCATTTTCATAAGTTCGGGGGTGAGTTTGTTCAGACGGATAAAGCGCTGGACTGTTTTGTAGCCCTCGCCACTTCCATCTGCAACTTCTTGCACTGACAACTTCTGGACAACTTGTCCAGAAGTTAAATCACGGCGTTGCCCTTGCCTTTTAATAGCAGCCAATTTCATTTCATACGCTTTCGCCTTTTCGCTCGGCAAAATATGCTCTCGTTGGCAGTTACTGTCCACCATCAGAATAATAGCAGTATCATCGTCCATATCCCGCACAATGCAGGGCATGGTCTCCACGCCCGCCCGCTGGCTGGCATGGCAGCGACGGTGGCCCGCTACAATTTCATACCCACCATCTTTCCGAGGGCGGACAATGGCGGGGGTCATAACGCCATATTCTTTTATACTGTCCACCATTTTGTCCATCTCGTCATCGTCACGGACTTGAAAAGGGTGATTTCGAAAGGGATGCAGTTTCGTCAGCGGCAAAATTTGGATTTTCTCTAATTTTGCGTCCTGCCGCTCCTGCTCACTCGAAAACAGATTATCGAGTGAGGGCAGATTGATGTTGCTGCCGTACTCTCTCATTCTCCGTCACCTCCTTGGCAAGCGCTTTGTATGCCAAACTGGCCGGGCCGTTGGCATCGTAGGTCAGCACGCTATGTGTACTGGCAGCGCTTTCTGCTGTGCGCGTACTGACCGGGATTTCTGCACGGTAAATTTTCAGCGCGTGACCGTAGGCACTGCGCAGGGCAGCACACACATCTTTGGATAGGTTGGTGCGCTTGTCCACCATCGTCAGCACAATGCCGTCAATATCCAACCGGGGATTAATACGGCGCTTTACTTGGTTGACGGATTTGAACAGGGACACCAGACCTTTGAGGGCGAAATGCTGTGCCTGCACAGGAATCAGCACTCGATCCGCCGCAACAAGCGATGCCACGGTGATGATGCCCAGCGAGGGCATACAGTCGATCAAGCAGTAGTCATATTTATCCTTAAACGGCTCCAATGCCTGTTCCATGATTTTTTCGTGCGCCATAACATTTACAAGGCTCACTTCCATATCAGACAGACCAATGTCGGAGGGAATGAAATCTACCTTTTCTTCATGGTGAATTACCACTTCTGGCGGCTTTTCGTCCTTGATAACAGATTCCATTAGGTCGCTGATTGTTGCGCCGTTTTCGGTGCCCGCATAGCCGAGATAGCTGCTCAAATCACCCTGCGGGTCGGCGTCCACCAACAGCACCTTGTAGCCCATCGCCGCAAGTGCTGTGCCAAGATTTACGGTGGTGGTCGTTTTACCCACGCCGCCTTTTTGGTTTGCAACTGCAATAGTTTTCATATTCCGCTCCTTTACCGTTCCATGCTGATAAGTCTACGAGCCGCCAGCAGATAGTCGTTATAGTCCTTGCCGATGGCCGGAGGTGTGTCCTGCACGATATATCCCCGTTCTGTCAGCCTTTTTGCCACAATTTTTGTAAAGTTCCTGCCGGGTTCATCACGGTCAAAGCAAAGTGCCACGCGCTTAACTTCGGGATGCTGCTGTAAAAAGTAGTCAATCGGCTGGTGGTTCAGCCCACCCAGCGCCAAGTAGTGGACGCTGCGCCACGGTGCATCATGCTTGTACTGCCGCAACGTCGCGCCGGACATAGCATCAATAGGGGCTTCGTAGATTTCTACGGTATCACAGGTTTCAATCTCGGCAGGAATCAGAAAACCATACTGCTTTTGACTGCCCGCGGCATCGCCGCGAAAGCCGCCTTGACAGCAGCGCTGAAAAGCAGAGCGCGGTACACCTTCTGCGTCCTTGCCCACAAACACACAGTTGCGATAGCTGCCGCGTGTGGTTTGGTACAGGATACCGCTGTTCACGCAATAACGCAGTACCTTCGGACTGATACCGCGCTGCATCAAATAAGCGACTGCGGCTTCGGTGTTTCGATCTGCGGCTGGCAGTTCAAACGGACGAATCGTATGCTGCCGAGTAGGTGTTGCTTTAGCCGCCTGAATAGAAACGGGCATTGGAGTCATCGCACTCAACAACCGTACCGCCGAGACAAAGTCCATGCCCTCAACCTTTACCAGATAGTCGAGTGCATTGTTGCCACCCTTGCTCTGCGAAAACCAGTGAAACAGCCCATTTGCGGGCGTGATAACAAGGCTGCTGTGCGTCTTGGTGCAATACTCCTTGTCTGTTTTGCGGACAAGCTCGCCGGGATGGTAGGTTTCAAGGTACTGCATGACGCTGATGCGCCGTGCAGCCTCGATGTTCTTCTGATATTTGCCCATGATGACCTCCAAGATTGTAATAAAAAAAGCACCTCATCTGCGAACAGGTAAGATGCTTGTAAGAAACGATATTCTCTTTTTCAGCTGGCTGTTTCTTCAGCCAGCTGGAGAGGGGGTGTGGGGGAGAGGAACACTGGGTCGGTATTCTACTAAAATGGTACACTTCCCCCTTGTTGGCGATATTGACATTCTAAAATGAACGATTTATAATGAGAAAAACGGTGGGGCATAAAAGCCTCGAATCCACAGTAGCTTTTTTCATCGCCAAAATCGCACCAAATGAGTCTTTTTTGGCGATTTTCGTCGCCAGCTTTTTTTCTGGCGACGAACCTGGCGATTTAGTCTGATTTTCACTACGAAATCGGACTAAAAACTCCGTCATAATAACTAATGCCTCTTGCTCGTGCGCCGATGCTATTTGTCACTGTTGCACAAGAAAAACGGGATTTTAAGATTTTCGTGATTCTCATAACCGCTTGGTCCCGGGTTCAAGTCCTGGATGGCCCACCACAAAGCACGAAGGTTTCGGCCTTCGTGCTTCTTTTTTTTCTCATTCGTACAGTTCCTTGCTCATCTGGTTGCGAATCTCATCACGCCGCCTATCGTAGACCTGCGTGTAGATCGCAAGGGTCGTGCTGGGCTGCGCGTGTCCGGCTTCTGCCAGCTTGCATCTATCAGCTTTTTTCTGGATTTCCACTGTCCGTGATATGATGCTTGCGACTGTGATGATATTGCCTTAGCGTAACCGCAGTATCAATCATTTTTTGCCATTTTTCGCATTGCAATCAAAGCTGCCAACATAATTAAAGGAAATGTGCATCCCGTTAACAAACCTACCTGAAGATTATCTCCTGCCTGCTGTGAAAAATATCCTACCATGCTCGGACCAAAAGCACCACCCATATCTCCAGCTACAGCCAACAGTGCAAACAAGGCTGTACCTCCTTTTGGAATCCTCGGAACAGTAATGCTGATACTTCCGGGCCACATAATACCAACTGAGAAGCCACATAGGATACATCCAATCAACCCCAAAATCGGCATTGCAGATAGACCAGCCAAAAGATAGCTCAATACACAAAGAACTCCCGATACCAGCATAAACTTTGTCAAATCTATCTTTTCACCAAATTTGCCGTACAGCGCACGGGCAATGCCCATTGTGATTGCAAACAAGCACGGACCCGCCAAATCGCCAACGGATTTGGTTAATCCTAATGCGGATTCTGCAAAAGCTGATGCCCACTGCGCCATTGCCATTTCAGAAGCTCCAGCGCAAATCATTAGGATAATTGCAACTCCAAAAATAGGCATCTTCAGCAATTGACGCAACGACATTCTCTGACCGTCCTCTACCAAATGCTCAATAGGGCAGGTGGCAAAATTGTAAATATTGTACAAAGGAATCATTGCCCACAAATAGGCTAAAATCCTCCATTTGTCAATACCAAAAACGGAAAAGAAAATTGTAGAAAGTAAAATCACGCCCACACTGCCCCAGCAGTAAAAGGAATGAAGTAGGCTCATCACTTTTTCCTTATGGTCAAAGGGACAGGCTTCCACAATAGGGCTGCACAACACCTCAACAAGACCACTTCCGAGTGCATAAAAAAACACTCCGATCAGTATTCCGACATATGGAGATATTATATTGGGCAAAACCGCAAGTCCGATCAACCCCAGACCTGCAAACAGCTGAGAAGCCACGATGGATTTTCGGTATCCAATAGAATCCACATATTTTGCACAAATTAAATCTACGCTTAATTGTGTTACATAGAATACTGCGGGAATTAAGGCAATCTGTCCCAGTGAGATGTTGAAATCTGAATGAAACGTCAAAAAAAGCAATGGTGCAAAATTAGCTGCGATTGCCTGTGTGATAAGTCCGAGATAACAGGCTCTTAATGTTTTTTTATAGTTCTTCATAGCACAAAGCCCTCCTTTCAAACTACATCGAATGATATCATGCTTTTGTTTGGACAGCAATGGACTTTACCACGTTTTTATTGTATAATATCACAATACAAAGGAGGGGGGCATCATTGGCAGACACCAGCGAATTAAAAATCATTACAGATGAAACTCTCATGGAAAAAAGAACCCACGGACAATCGGTATTTCCGTTTCAATACTATCTAGAAGATATCTGGGACTTCGACTTCCATACAATCGGTTGGCATTGGCATCAGGAAATTGAATTTATATATGTGCAAAGCGGTGAAGTGCAATGTTATATCGGAAAAGATAATTTCTCGTTACCAGCAGGCAGTGGTTTATTTATCAACACGAAAATCATTCATCAATTAACAGCAAAACAAACCACATTGATTCCAAATATTGTTTTTTCCCCTTTGCTGTTGGCTTCAGAGGAGAGTTTGATATACCAGCAATATATTAAGCCAGTGCTTACTTCAGATATTGACTTTTTGGTTTTTGAGCCGTATACCCTGTGGCATAAAGAGATACTTTCTTTACTAAATCAGATATTTGAGACGCAGAAACAAGCAAATTTTAGGGAGTTGACAACCATGCGATTGTTGGCAACCATTTGGGAGTTGCTGTACGGAAATATGGAATCCATGTTTCTACAAAGACAAACCGTTAAAAGAAACAGTGATACGTCTCGCCTTCAAATGATGATGAGTTTTATTCATAGTCATTATGCCGACCAGATCCAACTTGATGACATCGCAGATTTTGCCCATGTAAGTAAGAACACTTGTATGCAAATATTCAAGAATGGTATCCGTCAATCTCCTATTTCTTATTTGATACAATACAGGCTGAAAAAAGCCGCAAAACTACTGGCAGCCACGGAAATGAAGGTTATAACCATATCAGAACAATGCGGCTTTCACGATGCGCCTTATTTTTGCCGTAAATTTAAAGAGGTTTACGGGATTTCTCCTATTGAATACAGAAAAAACAACCTCTAAATTTACATATCAACAGCAAGTTTTATCGCTCCCCCAATTATGCTTGTCATACTCATTCTGCGATACTGTTATGAATAAACCATCACATGCAAATCAATTTCTTCTGCCCGGTTATGGATGTTATTATATCGTTGTACCCATTCCATTTGACAGGTACACTTTAATTCCGCTGTCGCGCCCTCGGTAGCTTTCATCTGTTCCATGATAGGAGAACAGCTCGCCCGACTGCCCGTAGAAGTAGTCCAGCGTCATTTGGTGTGACCTCGGATTTTCAACTGTGAGTGCTTGTTCATCCCTTCCGATTTTTACAAAAGAAAAAGCTCACCTCCTTTTTTTGAAAGTGAGCCATGTAAAAGCAAAATAGTAACAGTAAGTGTCGAGTTTCGTACCCAAAAATTCTTGGGTACGGTTCTGGGTACAAAGAGCCATTTTAGACACGAAAAGACACCAAAAGTTACGTCAAAGTACACAAAGATGTTTTTTCGGAATTATGAGATAGTCACAAGATTCCACAAGGAAAATGAAATTTCAAAATTAGCGACGTTCTCATAACCGCTTGGTCCCGGGTTCAAGTCCTGGATGGCCCACCAAAGAAATGCTTCTGCCGTAAGGCGGAAGCTTTTTTTATAAAAAGGCCATGCAGGACTTGAAAGGACGGCCGAGCGAGAGCGAGGTAATGAACAGTCCAGTGGACTGTTCATTAGTCCGTGGGTGTTGGGCCCCTGGATGGCCCACCAAAGAAATGCTTCTGCCGTAAGGTGGAAGCTTTTTTTTATAAAAAGGCCATCCAGGACTTGAAAGGACGGCCGAGCGAGAGCAAGGTAATGAACAGTCCAGTGGACTGTTCATTAGTCCGTGGGTGTTGGGTCCCTGGATGGCCCACCAAAGAAATGCTTCTGCCGTAAGGTGGAAGCTTTTTTATAGAATGGCAGACAGGGATATAAAAGCAACGACTTTGCCCCTCCCTATGAAAGCGACTGTTTGTGGCGTAGATTGCAGTTTTTTGGCGGTTATGCTATACTAAAATAATAGTGTGAAAATGGTTAGGATAATAGTGTGAAAATGGTTAGGAGAAAAAATAAATGAAAACACAGCACAGCGGCCGGAGCTCATTTTCCGGCAAACTTGGTTTTGTCCTGTCGGCAGCCGGCGCCTCGGTTGGCTTGGGCAATATCTGGCGGTTCCCATACCTGGCGGCAAAATATGGCGGTGGAATTTTTCTGCTGATTTACATTCTGCTGGCGGTCACCTTTGGCTATACAATGATTATGGCAGAGACAGCGCTGGGACGGATGACCCGGAAAAGTCCGGTTGGGGCCTTTGCAGCTTCTGGAAAGGGACGCTGGCGTGCATTTGGAGGATGGATCAACGCGGTAATTCCCATTTTGATTGTGCCGTATTATTCGGTTATTGGCGGTTGGGTTATCAAGTATCTGGTGGGGTATATTACCGGTCATGGCAGTGAGCTGGCACAGGATGGGTATTTTTCCTCTTTCATCGCCAATGGCGCTTCGGTGGAAATCGTATTCCTGCTCTTTACCCTGCTTACACTGGGCATCATTTTTGCCGGTGTCCGCAATGGTGTGGAGCGTGTTTCCCGGATGATGATGCCGGTACTGGTGGTGTTATCAGTAATTATTGCAGCTTATTCAGTAACACGGCCCGGTGCGCTGGAAGGAGTGAAGTACTTTTTGGTACCGAATCCGGCCAATTTTTCATGGATGACAGTGGTTACAGCCATGGGCCAGATGTTCTATTCTTTGTCCATCGCAATGGGTATTTTAGTAACATTCGGCTCTTACATGAAAAAAGATGTGTCCATTGAGGGATCTACCGAGAACGTTGAGATTTTTGATACGCTGATTGCAATGATGGCCGGGTTGATGATCATTCCGGCGGTGTTTTCGTTCTCTGGTGGTGACCCGGACACCCTGCAGGCCGGTCCCGCACTGATGTTTATTACGATCCCGAAAGTTTTTGAAAGCATGGAACTTGGTTCGCTGGTGGGCGTGCTGTTCTTTGTGCTGGTGCTGTTTGCAGCGGTGACAAGCTCTATTGCATTGACAGAAAGCGCAGTATCGACTTTTGAGGATGAACTGGGATGGAGCCGCAAAAAGGCTGCGGCAGTGATTGGGATTATTATGGTGCTGCTTGGAAGCTTGTCGGCGCTTGGCTATGGCCCGCTGTCGGGCGTGACCGTTATCGGGATGCAGTTCCTTGACTTTTTCGACTTCCTGACAAACTCAGTTATGATGCCCATTGCGGCCATTGCAACCTGCCTGCTGGTGACCAGCGTGATCGGCGTGGAAAAGATTGAGGAAGAGGTGACCCAGAATGGTCAACCTTTCCGCCGAAAAAAGGTTTTCAATTTTATGATCCGCACCCTTTGCCCGGTGTTTGCTGCCATCATTCTGGTAAGTTCTGTGGCAAATGCCCTCGGGTGGATCTCGATGTAAAAGAATTTGATATTATCATACCATATGGGGAAATGGATTTACACCCCCTCAATATGATTTACAGGCGAAACCTTTGGCGGCCAGCGGTTGAAAAAGGTGTATACCAGAAAACCGGTGAATATCGCTATGCCGATGCTGCCGCCGATGTGTACCATTTTATCCTGGATAAGATGGTCGATACCCGCCCCGGCAGCGAATGGTTCTGGCAGACGGATAAATACGGCACCCCCACCCACAAGCCCATTGTGGAGCCGTGGAAGTGCCCTTACCACAATGGCCGGATGTGCATGGAACTCATGAGAAGGAACCCCGATGTCAATGTGTAAACTGCACTCTGAATTTTACCGCCAGCAGGCAAAGCTGGACGCCCTGCTGACCCGCCGCTGCCACACCATCACCGAAGGCAAGAACGGCGAGGGCGCGACCTACATCAAGACGGCCAGGGGCTGGCTGCACATTGCCCATGGCGTGCGCAACACTGCGGCGGGCCTGCGCTATGTGATCTACCTGTTTGTGACCGATTTGAAAGAGCCCTGGAAAGTGATTGCCGAACCGGCCGGATTTTTGATCGCGCCGCGTGGCTGGGAGCGCGTCAGCGATGTTTCCAACGTGGTATTTACCAATGGTGCTATTGCGGATGATGACGGTAAGGTGTATATTTATTATGCCGCCAGTGATACGCGCCTGCACGTTGCTTCCACGACCATTGGCCAGCTTTTGGACTTTGCATTCAAAAACCCCGCAGACCCGCTGCGCAGCCGTGACTGCGTGGCCCAGCGTGTGGCGCTGATCGAAAAAAATCAGGCATATCTGAATCAGCAAGACCGGTAATATCGTGTGCCCGTGGCCCCGGCGGGGGCGTCCACCCTGGCGCAACCTGACTGCCCATGCTGGCGCTGCTGGCTTTGCTGGTGTTGAATGTCAGCGTCGGCGCGCAGTTCCCGGTGCCGTGGGGCGAGTCGCTGACCCTGCGCGGTGCGGCTAGCTTTTGCCTGGATTTCGCCCCCCGCCCGGAAGTTGTGGACGGCGTCTGGCAGCGCCCTGAATGGCCGTGGAAAACCCTGCCCGCGTCTGATTCTGCAGGGGCTGGAGGAGACTGCAGCCTATCAGGATGAGGCAGGGAAACGGTACACCGGCTTTATGCTGCAGACCCTTGGTCTGCCCCTGTCCGGCGATTACGGCCAGGTGCCCGCAAAGCTGTGGTACCTGCACAAAGTGTAATGCGCAAAAATTGTGCGTCAACCTGAAAATGATTCCGCGATATGACCTTATCATTTTATAATGTGCTGTGATATAATGAGGTAAATCGACAATGTCAATTCTAAAACTGACCCCTTCCTGCAAGGATTACCTTTGGGGCGGCAGCCGCCTGCGCACCGACTTTGGCGTGCAGAGCGATTTGAACCCGCTGGCGGAAGCCTGGGTGCTTTCCTGCCATCCCGATGGCCCCAGCTATCTGCCGGACGGCACCATGTTGGTGGACTACCTGGCCGCCCACCCGGAAGCGGCGGGAACAGACTGCAAAAAGTTTGAAATGTTCCCTGTTCTGACCAAGTTCATTGACGCCAAGAATAACATTTCCATCCAGGTACACCCCTCCAACGAGTATGCGCTGGAGCACGAACACCAGTACGGCAAGACCGAGATGTGGTATGTGCTGGACTGTGAACCGGGCGCGTTCCTGTATTACGGCTTTGACCATGAAATCAGCCGGGAAGAACTGGAAGAGCGCATCCGGAACAATACCCTGACCGAGGTGCTGAACGCCGTGCCGGTGAAAAAAGGCGATTGCTTCTTTATCCCGTCCGGCACGCTACACGCTATCTGCAAGGGTGTTGTGGTGGTTGAAGTGCAGCAGAACTCCAACGTGACCTACCGTGTGTACGATTACGGCCGCGTGGGGGCGGACGGCAAACCGCGCGCGCTGCATGTAAAGCAGGCGCTGGAGGTAATGCGCCGTACCCCGCCGGAACAGCATGATTTCAGCCCCCATCTGGCAAAGTGCGATTACTTTACCGTGGATGTGGTGGCAGGTGGTTACACCGGCACGGCGGACGAGACGTCCTTTGTTTCGCTCCTGATTACCGAAGGGGAGGGGCGCCTGACCTGCGGCGGCGAAACGGTGCAGGCAAAAAAGGGCGACAGTTTCTTTATCACGGCGGGCAGCGGTGCCTATGCTTTAACGGGCAGCTGCAAAGCCCTGCTGACAACCGTTTGATTATTACCAAAGCAGAGTGAACAAGAACCCCGGCCTGCTGTGCAGCCGCGTATGCGGAACGCCGGCTGCGCCAAAACGGAGGCAGGGGAACCATGAACACAATAAGCTGCGTTTCTCCTTCAAATCCCTGTCCGGATGGTTCCCGGGCAGGGATTTATTGTAGTTGGAAATAAAACACAAAAAATACAATTTGTATATTTATCGAAAAACAAAACAGAATGAGCGATACGCGCGGCGAAACGATTCGTCACAATATGCAAAAAAACACCTGCATATTTGTCAAACATGTCGAAAATTGACCTTGCCCCCGGTGGGGGAGTCTGCTATACTTGTGAAGCATGAAAAAATGAGAGCCGGGCTGTCTGTGCAGCCCGGAAAAGCAAAAAAAGATAACGATAAGGTGTCTTGTTTTGCGCAGGGCGGTAGTGGGGGCACTGCCGGACAAAAGAGGAAAGCATAAATGAAACTGATATTTGAATTTGCCCGCATTGCGGCATTCTGCTTTGCGGGGGAGGTTTGCCACCTGGTGCTGCCGCTGCCCATCCCGGCCAGCGTGTACGGGCTGATGCTGCTGCTGGCGGCGCTGCGCTTTGGGGTGGTCAAACTGGAGCAGGTGCGCACGGCGGCGCTGTTTCTGACCGGTATTTTCCCGCTGCTGTTTGTTCCGGCGGCTGCGGGCGTGATGGATCTGTGGGCGGATTTACAGGCCATGCTGGTGCCGGTGCTGCTGGCCTTGATCCCCATTACCATTTTGGTCATGACGGTGTCCGGCTGCGTGACCCAGCGCCTGGCAGAGCGGAAGGAGAAAAAGCAATGATCACACAAGTTCTGGAATCTTCCGCCGTATGGGGCGTGCTGCTCACGCTGGCTGCGTTCGGCCTGGGGGTGCTCATCAACAAGCGCACCGGTAAGGCAATTTTCAACCCGCTGCTGTTGGGCACGGCGTTTGTCATCGTGGTGCTCAGCGTGTTGAAAATCCCCTATGATACATACGCTGCCAGCGCTTCGCCCGTCAGCTACCTGCTGCTGCCCGCAACGGTCAGCCTGGCAGTGCCGCTGTATGAAAAATGGGATCTGCTGTGCAAAAATCTGGTAGCCATTGTGGCCGGTGTGCTGGCCGGAGTTATGGCCAGTCTGTTCAGCGTGCTGGCACTGGCCCTGCTGATGGACCTGAACCATGAGCAGTACATCACCCTGCTGCCCAAGTCCGTTACCACTGCCATCAGCATGGATGTTTCCCGCGAGCTGGGCGGCATTGCCACCCTGACGGGCGCCATTGTGATTTTGACCGGCATTGTGGGCGCGCTGGCGGCGGAAACCGTCTGCAAGGTGTTCCGCATTACCAACCCCATTGCCAAAGGCATCGGCATTGGTACGGCGTCCCACGCCGTGGGCACCAGCAAGGCGCTGGAAATCGGCGAAGTGGAAGGCGCGATGAGCGGTCTTTCCGTTGCTGTGGCCGGTATCATGACCGCCGTGCTTTGCCCGCTGTTCTCGGAATTGATTCACTAAGGCAACACCGCACAATTCCCGCCTTGCGGCTTAAGCACCGCTCCGGCAGC
>ERZ791815.207-NODE-207-length-61629-cov-107.102154_pt1 | contig 61629 bp, 56 predicted proteins | sample MGYA00510302_ERZ791815 | MGnify/ENA primary metagenome ERZ791815 (study PRJEB30046, sample SAMN00791995) | human gut metagenome | study: EMG produced TPA metagenomics assembly of the A metagenome-wide association study of gut microbiota in type 2... | reverse complement strand
AGCCGCCTCCTTTTATCAAGAGCCTCAGATTTCGAAAGATTTCTGAGGCTTTTTTTGTTTTTTTTATCTGCTCAAGATGTTTTTTATCAGCAGATGACGTTGATTACACGGATTTTTATTAACTTTGCAGTATGATTTGGACCGATAGAATACGACAGGTGAAGATTTTTCTGGTGATAGCAGCAGTGTTTATTGCTGTCGCCTCTCTTGTTGTGTCTCATTTTCTGGTTCGTGATCTAGCAGAAGAGGAACGCAACCGTATGGCGGTTTGGGCTGAAGCTATGCGTACGCTCAATAATGCCGATGAGAATACTGACTTGAACTTGGTATTGAAGGTTATCAATGAAAATAATTCCATTCCTGTTATCGTAATGGATTCTGAAAACCATGCTCAGACTTTTCGTAATGTTGATGTGGAAGGGAAAGATTATGCAGATTCCCTTGCTTATGCATCTGCCATCGGTCAGCGGCTATTGAAACAAGGCAAGAATATTAAAATTGAACTAGATGATTCAACGCATGACTATATTCAGGTTTGCTATGATGAATCCCTCATGATACGACGTCTGTCAGCTTATCCTTATATTCAGTTGGGGGTAGTCATGCTCTTTGTGGTTATTGCCATCTTTGCTTTGCTTACTTCCAAAAGAGCGGAACAGAATAAGGTGTGGGTGGGGTTGTCTAAAGAAACTGCTCATCAGTTGGGTACTCCAATTTCCAGTCTGATGGCTTGGATTGAAATTCTGAAGATGAATTATCCGGATGACGAACTCATTCCTGAAATGAACAAGGATATCCAGCGTTTGCAACTGATAGCAGACCGTTTCTCAAAGATAGGTGCCCTGCCAGAGCCTGTTCCTGCAAGTTTGAACGAAGTGATGAATCATGTTATAGACTACATGGATCGTCGAACATCGAAGAAAGTTAAAATGGTGAAGGAAATACCTGAACAGGATGTTATCGTTAAGATGAATGCCTCTCTCTTTGAATGGGTGATAGAAAATCTGTCGAAGAATGCTGTTGATGCTATGGGAGTAAATGGTGGACAGATTACGCTCCATGTGGAAGAAACAGATGATAAAGCTATTATAGAAGTTTCAGATACAGGAAATGGTATAAGAAAAAAGGATTTGAAGAATGTATTCCGTCCCGGTTTTACTACCAAAAAGCGAGGCTGGGGCTTAGGTTTATCACTAGCTAAACGAATCGTAGAAGAATACCATCATGGTAAAATATGGGTGAAAAGTACAGAAATTGGGCATGGAACCACCTTTAGAATTGAGTTAAAGAAAGAATAATCAATTAATAATGAGTGATTTTAGTGATTTTTACATAAAAAATTATTTTATCTCAAAAATTATTTGTAACTTTGCAACCCGAAACAATATAGTATATATTGAATATGTGTAACATAGATTCTTTTAAGATTGATTTGAAAGCTTTACCTCAAGGTATAACCGAAAAGGAATTTAAGCTTACCAATGAATATTTTGAGGCAATCGATGCTCCTGATGTTCAGAGAGGCGAGTTGTCAAGTAGTCTGTCTGTCAATAGGACGGACGACTTCTTCGAACTCAATTTCCATACTGAGGGAGTGGTTCACATACCATGCGACATCTGTCTGGACGATATGGATCAAACCATTGAGACTAATGACAGGCTAGTCGTAAAATTTGGAGAAGAGTACTCAGAGGATGATGATTTGGTGACTGTGGCCGAGAACGAAGGAATACTCGATGTCGCCTGGTTTATCTATGAATTTATAGATCTCAATATTCCCATCAAGCATGTGCATGCACCTGGAAAATGCAACCCTGCTATGATTGAAAAGCTCAATGAGCATTCTGCCGCCCGAAGCGGTGAGGAAGAAGAGAAAACTGTAGATCCACGCTGGGAAGCTCTATTGAAATTGAAAAAATAAAAATTAAAATTTTAAACATTTAAAAATTATGGCACATCCTAAAAGAAGACAGTCAAAGACACGTACACTTAAGAGAAGAACTCATGATAAGGCAGTAGCTCCTACATTGGCAGTTTGCCCTAATTGTGGTGCATACTATGTATACCACACTGTTTGCCCTACTTGCGGTTACTATCGTGGTAAGGTTGCAATCGTTAAGGAAGCAGCTGAATAATGGGTAAAATTAATGCTGTAATTACTGGTGTCGGTGGCTACGTGCCAGACTATATCCTCAACAACGAGGAATTGTCTCGCATGGTAGATACTACAGATGAGTGGATTACCACCCGTGTGGGTATCAAAGAGCGCCGCATCCTTACAGAGGAAGGCCTCGGAACAAGCTATCTGGCGCGTAAAGCTGCCAAGCAGTTGATTCAGAAGACTGGCGTTGATCCAGATACAATCGATGCACTGATTGTAACAACCACGACACCTGACTACAAGTTCCCTTCTACAGCATCTATCGTCCTCGGTAAGTTGGGCTTGAAGAATGCTTTCGCATTTGACTTCTCTGCAGCTTGCTGTGGATTCTTGTATACCCTTGATGTTGCTGCAAGCATGATTCAGAGTGGTAGATACAAGAAGATTATTGTGATTGGTGCTGACAAGATGTCTTCATTGGTAGATTACACAGACCGTGCTACTTGTGTTCTCTTCGGAGATGGAGCAGGTGCGGTTTTGGTGGAGGCAACTGAAGAGGAGAACGTTGGTGTTCAGAACTCATACCTTCGTACAGATGGACAAGGTTTGCCTTTCCTTCACATGAAGGCTGGTGGTTCTGTTTGCCCTCCATCACATTTTACAGTTGATCATCGCCTGCACTATCTTTATCAGGAAGGTCGTACTGTATTCCGTTACGCAGTAACAGATATGAGCAACGACGTGATGAAGATCATGGAAATGAACAATCTGAAGGCTGATGATGTGAACTGGGTAATTCCTCACGAGGCTAATCTCCGTATTATCGAGGCAGTAACCAAGCGTGCTGGAATTCCACTTGATAAGGTGGTTGTAAACATCGATCATTATGGAAATACTAGTGCAGCAACAATTCCATTGGCACTCTGGGATGCTGAAAGCCAATTGAAGAAGGGCGATAACGTCATCTTCACAGCATTTGGTGCAGGATTTGTACATGGCGCTTCTTTCTATAAGTGGGCGTATGATGGCGCTGCTTACGGAAAGTAATCTATAAAAATAGGATAGAATAATAATTTATATAAGGAAACGCATCTTTCTTATTTCTCTATAAATAAGTAAGGATGCGTTTCTTTAGCTTAAAAACAATAGAGCTTAACTTCTTGATAGTAAAATTTTGCTAAATTCAATTTTTTATGCATAAAGCTGGTTTCGTAAATATAGTAGGTAACCCTAATGTGGGAAAAAGTACCTTGATGAATCAATTGGTGGGTGAACGTATTAGTATTGCAACTTTTAAGGCTCAGACAACCCGTCATCGTATCATGGGTATTGTGAATACTGATGATATGCAGATTGTATTTTCTGATACTCCTGGTGTTTTGAAGCCTAATTACAAGATGCAGGAGATGATGCTTGCCTTCTCGGAAAGTGCATTGGCGGATGCTGATGTGCTGCTTTATGTGACTGATGTGATAGAGAACCCAGAAAAGAACATGGAATTCTTGGAAAAGGTTAAGAAAATGCAGATTCCTGTACTCTTACTCATCAACAAGATTGATCAGAGTGATCCGAAGAAGTTGGGTGATATTGTTGAAAAATGGCACTCTTTGTTGCCTAATGCAGAGATTCTTCCTATCTCAGCGAAGAATAAATTCGGAACGGATATGCTCTTGAAACGCATTAAGGAACTCTTGCCGGAATCTCCTGCTTTCTTTGATAAGGATCAGCTGACAGACAAGCCTGCCCGTTTCTTCGTTTCAGAGATTATCCGAGAAAAGATTTTGCTCTATTATGATAAGGAGATACCTTATTCTGTAGAGGTAAGAGTGGAGCGATTTAAGGAAGATGAAAAACGTATCCACATCAATGCGGTGATTTATGTTGAACGTGATTCCCAAAAGGGTATCATCATCGGGCACCAGGGTATCGCATTGAAAAAGGTGAATACCGAGAGTCGTAAGGCTTTAGAAAAGTTCTTCGACAAGAAAATCTTCTTGGAGACTTTCGTAAAAGTTGATAAGGATTGGCGCAGCTCTCAGCGAGAACTTGATGCCTTTGGATATAATCCGGAATAATTGATAGTTAAGAGTTAATAGTTTAAAGTCGCCTTTAATAACTATAAACTATCAACTGTAAACTATCAACTAAAATAACTCCTCCCTGAATGTAATCGAGGGAGTGACTCTCGCCAAAAGAGCGAGGGCCGGAGCAAGGTCAGCTTCGGCAAATTATTAACTTGGATGCAGAGACCACATCCTTGAATACCTCCTAAAAGGAAGGAGGATAATGACTGTTTATGGCAAATTTAGTAGCTATTGTAGGACGCCCTAATGTGGGTAAGTCTACTTTATTTAATCGTTTGACTCAATCACGTCGCGCTATCGTTAGTGATACTGCCGGTACTACTCGTGACCGTCAGTATGGTAAGTGCAGTTGGAATGGTAGAGAATTTTCGGTTGTTGATACCGGTGGTTGGGTTGTAAAATCTGATGATATTTTTGAAGATGCTATCCGCAAGCAGGTGCTTGTTGCTACAGAAGAGGCTGACCTGGTTCTCTTCCTGGTAGACGTTAACACTGGCCTTACTGATTGGGATGAAGACGTGGCGCTTATTTTGCGTCGTGCCAAATTGCCTGTTATCCTTGTTGCTAACAAGGTTGATAACAGCGCAGAGTATTATCAGGCTGCTGAGTTCTATAAGTTAGGCTTGGGGGATCCCCAGTGTATCAGTGCAGCCACAGGTGGTGGTACTGGTGATTTGCTTGATATGATTCTGGACAAACTTCAGGATAATCCTGAGGAGGCAATCGAAGAAGATATTCCTCGTTTTGCGGTAGTAGGTCGTCCGAATGCTGGTAAGAGTAGCATTATCAATGCTTTTATCGGTGAGGATCGTAATATAGTGACAGAAATTGCTGGTACTACACGTGATAGTATCTATACCAGATACGATAAGTTTGGTTTCGATTTTTACCTGGTTGATACAGCTGGTATCCGTCGTAAGAACAAGGTAAGCGAAGACTTGGAATTCTATTCTGTGATGCGTTCTATCCGTGCCATCGAGAATAGTGATGTCTGCATCCTGATGCTCGATGCTACCCGTGGTATCGAGACCCAGGATATGAACATCTTCCAGTTGATTCAGAAGAACAACAAGAGTCTGGTGGTTGTCGTAAACAAATGGGATTTGGTTGAGGAGAAGAATCAGAAGGTAATTGATACTTTTGAAAATGCAATCCGCAAGCGTATGGCTCCATTCGTAGACTTTCCTATCATCTTTGCTTCAGCCTTGACTAAGCAGCGTATTTTCCGAGTATTGGAAACTGCCAAGGAAGTTTACCAGAACCGTAAGGCTCATATCGGAACTTCTAAGTTGAATGAGGTGATGTTGCCTATTATCGAGGCATATCCTCCACAGAGCATAAAGGGTAAGTATATCAAAATTAAGTATTGCACTCAGTTGCCTAATACAACGATTCCTTCGTTTGTGTTCTATGCAAACTTGCCTCAGTATGTCAAGGAGAACTATCGCCGTTTCCTGGAGAATAAGATTCGTGAGAACTGGTCATTACATGGCTGTCCTATCAACGTCTTCATTCGTCAGAAGTAAATAAATGAAGCGAAGAATGCAGAGTCAAAGTGTATAAAAATGAAGAAACTTTTGATTTTTATGATATTCATGATGGGATTGTTTTTTTCTTCCTGTAGGGAGGAGAAATCTGATCCTGGCTATCTTGCAGGTATTGCAGCCAAGGGATATTATGATTTGCTTTTAGAGGGCAAGTATAAGGAGTTTGTAGATGGTTACAATCAACCTTATCGGTTGCCAAATGGCTATCAGGATCAACTGCTGATGAATGCCAAAATGTTTGTTGAGCAGCAGCAAGATGAACATAAAGGTATGGTTAAGGTGAATGTTCTGAATGCAAAAGCTGATACAGCGCATCATGTTGCTGATGTTTTTTTGCAAGTGGTGTATGGTGACAGTACTAAAGAACAGATTGTGGTACCTATGGTAGAGGTAAAGGATGCCTGGAAAATGAGATAGTATTTATTTTGTAATAAAAAAGCCATCAGCCAGTTTCTGGGCTGATGGCTTTTTTTGAACGATACTGTTTTATTTGTTTTTAGCTTTTTCCAGCTCCACCTCCTTTACTTTGCGGAAGAGATCGGAAGCAAAGACTAAATCGTTGAGTTTCTCGTTTGTTGAGGTCATCACTTCATCTTTGTTGCCTTGCCATTCTTTATGACCTTGGTAGATAAAGCAGATGTTTTCACCAATGCCCATCACCGAATTCATGTCGTGGGTATTGATGATGGTAGTCATATTATAGTCTTTGGTGATGCCTGAAAGAAGTTCGTCTATCACAAGTGAGGTCTTTGGATCCAAACCTGAGTTTGGCTCATCGCAGAACAAGTATTTGGGATTCATTACGATGGCACGTGCAATAGCTACTCGTTTCTGCATGCCACCCGAGATTTCACCCGGATATTTCTGCTGAGCCTCAATCAGATTGACGCGGTCAAGGCATTCCTGGGCCCGTTTTACGCGCTCCCTGTAATTCATAGTAGAGAACATATCAAGTGGGAACATGACATTCTCAAGTACATTCAAAGAGTCGAACAGGGCTGCGCTTTGGAAAATCATTCCCATCTCGCGGCGCATCAGGACTTTTTCTTTTTTCGACATCTGGGTGAAGTCACGGTCATCGTAGAGAACTTCACCACTTGTAGGCTGAAGTAATCCTACGAGATTCTTCATGAGTACGGTCTTTCCGGAACCGCTCTGTCCGATTATCAAATTAGTCTTTCCTGTTTCAAAGGTGACGTTTATATTGTCTAATACAACCTTGTCGCCAAACGACTTGGTGAGATTTCTAACTTCTATCATAGTTTACGAGAGAATTTGAGTGAGGAAAACATCTGAAAACAGAATCAAAACACTAGAACAGACAACAGCATCGGTTGACGATTTTCCAACCTCAACAGATCCACCTTCTACGGTATAACCGAAATAAGAAGATACGCTGGAAATGATGAATGCAAAGAAAAGACTCTTGATGATGCTCATCCATACAAACCATTGGTTAAATGAATGCTGCAAGCCGAGTGTCAGATCATCTGGTGGTAGGATATGCCCAATATACGCTGTTCCGTAGGCGCCGATGATACCCATGCCAGAACTGAAGATAACCAGGAATGGCATGATGGTAACCAAGCCGATGATTTTAGGTAGAATGAGGTAACATGCTGAATTCACTCCCATGATATCAAGGGCATCAATCTGTTGGGTGACACGCATTGTTCCCAACTCCGAAGCGATATTAGAACCCACTTTACCTGCGAGAATCAGACACATGATACTTGAAGAGAACTCCAGAAGCATGATTTCTCGAGTGGTGTAACCTGAAACCCATCGTGGCATCCATGGACTCTGAATGTTCAATTTCATCTGGATGCAGATAACTGCTCCAATGAAGAAGGATATCAGTAAAACGATACCAATAGAGTCAATACCCAATTGCGACATCTCCTTGATGTATTGTTTCAAGAACATGCGCATGCGCTCAGGACGGGAAAAAGAACGTCCCATCAATATGAGATATTTACCGAAGGTGGTAAGCCATTTTTCTATTAACATGCTATTATAAAACTGAATTTTGCTGCAAAATTAACCAAAATCCTCTAAAAAACTGCAATATTATGAATAGTTTTTGATTTTATAAGCGATATTTCCTTTATTTTTAGTATTTTTGCAGCCAAATTAGCTAATTATGGACGAAATTAACAATAACGAACAGCAAAATCAGAATTCTTTGGTTTTGCGAACAGAGGGATTGGTGAAGCGCTATGGTAAACGAACGGTTGCCAATGGAGTTTCTATCAATGTGAAGCAAGGAGAAATTGTGGGATTACTGGGACCTAATGGTGCTGGTAAGACAACTTCTTTCTATATGACAACTGGACTTGTTGTGCCTAATGAGGGACATGTCTTTCTGGGAGATCAGGAAATTACAGATTTTCCTGTATACAAACGTGCCCGTGCGGGAATCGGATACCTGCCTCAGGAGGCCAGTGTTTTCCGCAAGATGAGTGTTGAGGACAATATACTTTCAGTCTTGGAAATGACAGGAAAACCACGTAGTTATCAGTTGCAGAAGTTAGAGAGTCTTATTAGCGAGTTTCGTCTCAATAAGGTTCGTAAGAATAAGGGTGACCAGCTTTCCGGAGGTGAGCGTCGCCGTACAGAGATTGCCCGTTGTCTGGCTATTGACCCAAAGTTTATCATGCTCGATGAGCCATTTGCTGGTGTTGACCCTATTGCGGTAGAAGATATTCAGCATATTGTATGGCAGTTGAAGTATCGCAATATCGGTATTTTGATTACCGACCATAATGTACAGGAGACTCTGACCATTACAGACAGAGCCTATCTGCTGTTCGAAGGTAAGATTCTTTTTCAGGGCAAACCAGAGGAATTGGCAGAGAATAAGATTGTGCGCGAAAAGTATCTGAGTAACAGTTTTGTGCTCAGAAAGAAGGACTTTCAGCTCATAGATGAGCAAAAAAGAGCCAAAGAAGCAGCGACTGATGGTTAAAAAATCATTTTTTTCTCTTATATATTAGGTATATCCATTAAAAATGTGTAATTTTGCAAGCCAATTGCGGTTATACACGAAAACTGTAGAATTAAAGAAAATATTAACAATAATAAAATAACAAACATCAAGATGAAAATTTCATTTGAAAATCCTGACAAGATTAATGGTCTTTTGACCCTCGTTGTCGAAGAGGAAGATTACAAGAATGATGTCGAGAAGACATTGAAAGATTATCGTAAGAAGGCTAATGTTCCAGGTTTCCGTCCTGGTCAGGCTCCTATGGGTATGATTAAGCGTCAGTTCGGTCCATCTGTAAAAATGGAAGCTATCAACAAACTCGTTGGTCAGCAGATTTACAAGTATGTACAGGACAACAATATCCAGATGCTCGGTGAGCCTCTCCCATCAGAGAAGCAGGAGCCAGCTGACTTGGAGAAGGGTACTTCTTTTACATTTATGTTTGATATCGCTGTTGCTCCAGAGTTCAAGGTAACTCTTAATGGTCGCGACAAGGTTGATTATTATAACATCACAGTTGATGATAAGATTCTCGATCAGCAGATTGATATGTACGCTCAGCGTGCAGGTAGCTATGAGAAGGCTGAGAAGTACGAGGAGAATGACCTTTTGAAGGGTGACTTGCGTGAGCTTGATGAAAATGGCAATACCAAGGAAGGTGGTATCACTGTAGGGGGTGCTATCCTGATGCCTAGCTACATCAAGGTTGACGAGCAGAAGAATCTCTTCAACGATGCTAAGCTCGGTGATGTAATCACATTCAACCCTAAGAAGGCTTATCCAGAGAACGATACAGAAGTTTCTTCACTCCTGAAGATTGAGCGTGAAGCTGTTAAGGACTTGGAGTCAGAGTTCAGCTTCCAGATTACAGAAATCCAGCGTTTCAAGAAGCATGAAATCAACGAAGAGCTCTTTAAGCAGGTTCTCGGTGAGGATACTGACGTGAAGGACGAGGCTGCTTTCCGTGCTAAGATTGCAGAGGGCTTGCAGGCACAGCTCGTTAACGATTCTGATTATAAGTTCATTCTCGATGTTCGCGAGCACTGCGAGAAGAAGGTTGGTGAATTGCAGTTCCCAGATGCACTCTTGAAACGTATCATGTTGGCTAACAACAAGGATAAGGGCGAGGAGTTCGTAGAGAAGAACTATGCTGAGAGCATCAAGGAGTTGACATGGCATCTTATCAAGGAGCAGCTCATCAAGGCTCAGGACATCAAGGTTGATGACAATGACCTGATGGAGACAGCTAAGGAGGCAGCTCGTGCTCAGTTCGCTCAGTATGGTATGAACAACATTCCTGAGGAGTACATTGAGAACTATGCTAAGGAAATCCTCAAGAAGGGTGACGCTACAGATGCACTTGTAGATCGCTCTATCGATCGTAAGTTGGCTGCAGCTCTGAAAACAGCAGTAAAGCTTAACGAAAAGGAGATTTCTGTAGAAGATTTCAACAAGATGATGCAGGAATAACATTTTTTTGAAAAAAAACTTCAAATAAATACGAGGTTATCGACTTTTTTTATTATCTTTGTTCCACCGAACGAGAAATAAGGGTCGATAACCTCTTTTTTCGTATGGTTTAAGACGTAAAATACTATATAGATATGAACGATTTTAGAAAATATGCAACCAAGCATCTTGGTATGAATGGTATGGTGCTTGATGATGTTATTAAGGCACAGGCTCAGTATATGAACCCTTACATCTTGGAGGAGCGTCAGTTAAACGTTACTCAGATGGATGTATTCTCTCGCTTGATGATGGACCGTATCATCTTCCTGGGTACACAGATTGATGACTACACAGCAAATACATTGCAGGCGCAATTGCTGTATCTTGATTCTGTAGATAGTGGCAAGGATATTTCTATCTATTTGAATAGTCCTGGTGGTAGCGTTACTGCTGGTTTGGGTATTTATGATACCATGCAGTTTATCTCTAGCGATGTTGCTACTATCTGTACAGGTATGGCTGCTTCTATGGCTGCCGTGCTGCTCGTTTCTGGCCAGGAGGGTAAACGCTCTGCTTTACCTCATAGCCGTGTCATGATTCACCAGCCATTAGGAGGCGTTCAGGGTCAGGCTTCTGATATTGAGATTGAGGCTCGCGAAATCTTGAAGATGAAAAAGGAATTGTATACTATCATTTCTGACCATTCTCATACTCCTTATGATAAGGTTTATGCTGATAGCGACCGTAACTATTGGATGACAGCTGAAGAAGCCAAGGACTATGGAATGATAGATAATGTGTTGGTTCGTAAATAACGAATTGTTTTAAGTAAATATGCGTATATATAATAAGGTGCGCAAGAAGAGATAATAATTATAATATGCCAAAGAAAGTATGTAGCTTCTGTGGAAGATCAGAAAATGAAGTCAGATTACTCATCACGGGTATCAATGGCTTCATTTGCGAAGATTGTGCTAAGCAGGCTTATGAAATTATACAGTCAACAGGGGTCTTAGCTCCTAAAGCTGGGGAGGGTAAGTTTGTTCTCAAAGAGGTGCCAAAGCCTGTAGAGATCAAAAAATACCTGGATGAATATATCATCGGTCAGGATCAGGCTAAGCGCAATTTGGCTGTCGCTGTATATAACCACTACAAGCGTTTGCAGCAGCCAAAGGATGAAGATGGTGTAGAAATCGAAAAGAGTAATATCATCATGGTTGGTAGTACCGGTACAGGTAAAACCTTGTTGGCGCGTACAATAGCTAAGATGTTGGATGTTCCTTTCACCATTGTTGATGCCACTGTATTTACTGAAGCAGGTTATGTGGGTGAAGACGTCGAAAGCATCTTGTCGCGTCTGTTGCAGGTTGCTGATTATGATGTGGCTGCAGCAGAAAGGGGAATTGTGTTCATTGATGAGATTGATAAGATAGCCCGCAAGAGCGATAATCCTTCTATCACGCGTGATGTGAGTGGCGAAGGTGTACAGCAGGGATTGTTGAAACTCTTGGAAGGTACCATGGTTAATGTTCCGCCTAAGGGTGGACGCAAGCATCCTGATCAGGATTATATCCATGTAGATACCAAGAATATCCTGTTTATCTGTGGTGGTGCTTTTGACGGTATTGAGCGTAAAATAGCTCAGCGTATGAATACGCACGTAGTAGGCTATAATTCGGTTCAGAATGTAGCTAAGATAGATAAGAAGGATTTGATGCAGTATATCCTTCCACAGGATTTGAAGTCTTTTGGCTTGATACCTGAAATTATCGGCCGTTTGCCTGTGCTTACTTATCTCAATCCGTTGGATAGGGAGGCTTTGCGCAAAATCTTGGTTGAACCTAAAAATTCAATTGTCAAGCAGTACCAGAAATTGTTTGAGATGGATGGCATCAAGTTGAAGTTTGATGAGGAAGCACTCGATTATATCGTAGATAAGGCGGTAGAGTATAAATTGGGTGCTCGCGGACTTCGTTCAATTGTTGAAACTGTGATGATGGATGCTATGTTTGAGATTCCATCAGAGAAGGTTAAATCATTCACTGTTACGCTGGAGTATACCAAGCAACAGTTGGATAAATCTCATCTCGGACAGTTGGAAACAGCATAAATCAGTTGGGCTTTTCGCCCAATTGAATGCTATTTAATCGTATATATAGACATATATAATATAATAATAGGTGGATATGACAGAACAGGTTAATCTTACAGGACAGTTGAAGCATTATTTCGGCTTCGATTCGTTTAAGGGTGATCAAGAGGCAATCATCAGAAATTTGATGAGTGGCAATGATACTTTTGTATTGATGCCTACAGGTGGCGGTAAGAGTTTGTGTTACCAGTTGCCTTCGCTCATTATGGAGGGCACAGCTATTGTAATTTCTCCTCTGATTGCTTTGATGAAGAACCAGGTAGATGTTATTAATGGTTTGAGTGAAAGTGATGGCGTGGCTCATTATCTCAATTCATCATTGAATAAGTCGGCTATTGAGAAGGTGAAGAATGATATTCTCAATGGTACGACCAAACTCCTGTATGTTGCACCTGAATCTTTGACGAAAGAAGATAATGTTGAGTTCCTTAAAACTGTAAAGATTTCGTTCTATGCCATTGATGAGGCTCACTGTATCTCTGAGTGGGGACACGATTTCAGACCAGAGTATCGTCGTATTCGCCCTATTATTAACGAAATAGGTGTTGCACCTGTCATAGCGCTTACGGCTACTGCAACAGATAAGGTACGTACTGATATCAAGAAAAACTTAGGCATCATGGATGCCAAAGAATTCAAGAGTTCTTTTAACCGCCCTAACTTGTATTATGAGGTGCGCCCGAAGAACAAGGATATCGATCGTCAGATCATCATGTTTATTCGTCAACACAAAGGAAAGAGTGGCATTATCTATTGTCTCTCCCGTAAGAAAGTAGAGGAATTGGCAGAGGTGTTGAAAGCCAATGAAATCAAAGCGGCTCCTTATCATGCCGGTCTTGATTCGGCTACTCGTTCTCAAACCCAGGATGATTTTCTGATGGAGCGTATTGATGTCATTGTTGCTACTATCGCCTTCGGAATGGGTATCGATAAACCTGATGTCCGTTTTGTTATTCATTATGATATACCCAAGAGCTTGGAAGGTTATTATCAGGAAACGGGTAGAGCCGGACGTGATGGAGGCGAGGGTATATGTATTGCCTTCTATGCCCGTAAAGACCTCAGAAAACTGGAGAAGTTTATGGAGAACAAACCTGTAGCAGAACAGGATATCGGCAGACAGTTGTTGCAGGAAACGGCTGCCTATGCAGAATCGTCTGTCTGTCGCAGAAAAATGTTGCTTCATTATTTTGGTGAGGAATATCATGAAGAAAACTGCCATAACTGCGACAACTGCCTGCATCCTACAGAAAAATTCGAGGCTAAGGATGCGCTGCTCGTTGTTTTGGAGTCTGTTGCTGCGGTGAAGGAGAATTTCCGCCAGGAATATATCATCGATTTTGTAAAGGGACGTGCTACTGATGATATCGTTTCTCACAAGCATGATGAGCTGGAGGAGTTTGGATCAGGAGAAGATATGGATGCTAAAGTTTGGAATCCTGTTATCCGTCAGGCGTTGATAGCCGGTTATCTCAAGAAAGATGTAGAGAACTATGGCCTTTTGAAGTTGACAGCTGCGGGTAAGCGTTTCATTAAGAATCCTGAATCATTCATGATCGTTGCCGATAAGGAATTCTCTGATGATTTTGATGGAGCGCCTCTGAGCGAGCATAATACAGGTGCTTTGGATCAGACACTTTTCTCCATGTTGAAAGACTTGCGTAAGACAGTAGCAAAGAAGCATAAATTGCCGCCTTATGTTATTTTCCAGGATATTTCTCTGGAACAGATGGCAACGATGTATCCTGTAGATATGCAGGAATTGCAGAACATACAGGGAGTTGGAGCCGGTAAGGCAAAGAGGTATGGTAAGGAGTTCTGTAATTTGATCAATCAGTATTGTGAAGAGAATCTGATAGAGCGTCCTGAGGAATTACGTGTCAGAACAGTTGCCAAGAAATCAGTCTTGAAGGTAAGTATCATTCAGAGCATAGACCGTCAGATAGATCTTGATGATTTGGCAGAAGCAAAAGGCTTGGATTTCTCAGAATTGCTTGACGAAATAGAGGCAATTGTTTACAGCGGTACCAAGCTGAATATCGATTATTTCATAGAGGAAGTTGTGGATGATGATCATGTAGATGACATCTACGATTACTTCATGGAGAGCGATACTGATGATTTGAATGCGGCTCAAGATGAATTGGGTGAAGACTACAATGAAGACGAAATTCGACTCGTCAGAATCAAGTTTTTGTCCGAACAAGCCAACTAATCACGTTAAATAGCATTAATAAGGTAAGATTTTCGTGAAAAGCGAACTCTATCTGAGAAATTATTGCTAAATTTGCACGCAATAAATTTTTAAAGGTTACAATATGTCATCATTTGTTGCAGATAAAATTGTAATGGACGGTCTCACTTACGACGACGTCCTTCTTATCCCTGCGTATTCAGAGGTACTACCAAAACAGGTAGAGTTGAAAACCAAGTTCTCTCGTAACATCGAGTTGAACGTTCCATTCGTTACAGCAGCGATGGACACCGTTACCGAGGCTTCAATGGCGATAGCTATCGCTCGTGAAGGTGGTATCGGTGTAATTCACAAGAACATGACCATTGAGGAGCAAGCTCGCCAGGTTGCTATTGTGAAGCGTGCTGAGAATGGTATGATTTATGACCCTGTCACCATCCGTCGTGGCAGTACAGTGAAGGATGCTCTTGATATGATGCATGATTATCATATCGGTGGTATTCCTGTGGTAGATGATGAAAATCATCTTGTAGGTATTGTTACCAACCGTGATCTTCGTTTTGAGCGCCACATGGACAAGAAGATTGATGAGGTAATGACTAGCGAGAATTTGGTTACCACTCACATCCAGACCGACTTGGTTGCTGCTGCTGCCATCCTGCAGGAGAATAAGATTGAGAAACTCCCTGTAGTTGACAACGAGAATCACCTGGTAGGTTTGATTACTTACAAGGACATCACAAAGGCTAAGGACAAACCTATGGCTTGCAAGGATGCCAAGGGACGTCTTCGTGTGGCTGCCGGTGTGGGTGTTACTGTAGATACATTGGATCGTGCCAAGGCTTTGGTTGAGGCTGGTGCTGATGCTATCGTTATCGATACTGCTCATGGTCACTCTAAGGGTGTAGTTGAGAAACTCAAGCAAGTTAAGGCTGCCTTCCCACAGGTAGATGTTGTGGTAGGTAATGTGGCTACTGGCGAGGCTGCCAAGTATTTGGTAGAGAATGGTGCTGATGGTGTTAAGGTAGGTATCGGTCCTGGTTCTATCTGTACTACTCGTGTGGTTGCCGGTGTTGGTGTTCCACAGTTGAGTGCTGTTTATGATGTATATTCTGCTCTTAAGGGTACTGGTGTGCCTTTGATAGCTGATGGCGGTCTTCGTTACTCAGGTGATGTTGTAAAGGCTTTGGCTGCCGGTGGTAGCTGCGTCATGATCGGTTCTTTGGTTGCTGGTACCGAGGAGAGTCCTGGTGATACCATTATCTTCAATGGCCGTAAGTTTAAGAGCTATCGTGGTATGGGTTCTTTGGAGGCTATGGAACAGAAGAATGGTTCTAAGGACCGTTACTTCCAGGGTGATACCAAGGATGTCAAGAAATTGGTTCCAGAGGGTATCGCTGGTCGTGTGCCTTACAAGGGAACTGTTCAGGAGGTCATCTACCAGCTGATTGGTGGTTTGCGTTCTGGTATGGGATATTGCGGTGCTGCAACCATCGAGAACTTGCACAATGCCAAGTTCGCTCGTATCACAAATGCAGGTGTGTTGGAGAGTCATCCACATGATATCACTATCACCAGTGAGGCTCCTAACTATAGCCGTCCTGAATAATATAATTAGGAAATATGAAGTTTTATGCACTTATAGCGGCAATGCTCCTTTCGGGGAGCATTGCTTTTGCTCATACCGACCCAATTGTTATGATTATTGATGGTCAATCTGTCAAGAAGTCGGAATTTGAGTACTTTTATCAGAAAAATCATTTGGGAAATACGGTTGATTCTAAAAGTGTCAAGGTGTTTACCGATGGCTTTGTTGATTATAAGCTGAAAGTGCAAGCTGCTAAGGATGCTCATCTCGATACTTTGCCTAATATCAGACGTGTGTTGAAACGATATGATGATGTCGGGTCATGCGAGTTGATGCCCGGTAAAGGCAGTGTTCATGTTGCACATATCCTCTTGAGATTGGGACAGAAAGCATCTTACCAGGAACAGGAGGTGGTGGAAAGAAGAATCGATTCTATTTATCAGGCACTTTGCAAAGGTGCAGATTTTGCAGACCTGGCAAAAAAGTGTTCTGATGATAAAGGGTCTGCGGTCAATGGGGGGACTTTGGCATGGTTTACAAAAGGTCAGACTGTGCAGGCTTTTGAAAAAGTAGCTTTCTCTCTGCGAAAGGGTGAGATTAGTAGACCGTTTATGTCTGAGTTTGGTTATCATATCGTCAAGTTGCTGGATAAACATGATGATGGTAATCCGAAAAAATATGTTGCTGATGCTAAGGTAGAAAATTGGCGGGGAACCTACCAGCAGCAGGAGGAAGTAGAAAACCTTTTGCTGAATGAAATCTGCCAGCGTAATATTTGGGATAAGGCTGCTGCTGATAAAAAAGGTCTGGCTGCCTTCTATGCCAAGAATAAGAAAAAATACAAATGGGAAATGAAGCGCCTGAAGAAGATGAAGGTTAATCTGCCCCGGAATGGCGAATACCCGGATGTGGTACTTGCTGACTATCAAGACTCGTTAGAGAAACAATGGGTCGCACAATTGAAGAAGAAATATAAAGTGGTGGTTTTCCGTAGTATGTTGACCACTCTCAATATACATTAATATATTATAGAAACAATACATGAATACTGGATATAAAATGACAATGGCATTTATAGCCCTGCTGATGATAGTAGGAATAAGTGCTAGTGCAACAAGAGCAAGCCGTAGTGCTTTGGCTCATGAGGCTGATTCTGCAAATATCAAGCAACAAGCTGCTGCCGATTCTCAGAAAATCAATGAGGGTAGTGTGGTTGATGAGGTAATTTGGGTTGTCGGCGATGAGGCTATCCTGAAGTCTGACGTCGAGGTAACCCGTTTGCAGGCTGAGGCTGAAGGTATTAAATATACTGGTGACCCAGACTGTTCTATTCCTGAGCAGATTGCCGTTCAGAAACTTTTTCTCCATCAGGCTGCTATCGATAGTATCGAAGTATCTGAGTCAGAAGTCATGAATGGTATCGACGAACAGATCAACAGTTGGGTTTCCATGATTGGTTCTCGTGAAAAGTTGGAGGAATACCGCAAGCAAAGTATCACCCAGATGCGCCAGCAGATGCATGATGATTTCAAAAACCAACAGCTGATTCAGAAGATGAAGCAGGAACTGGTGAAGGATATCAAGGTGTCTCCAGCTCAGGTACGTAAATACTTTAAGGATTTACCTGCAGACAGTATCCCTTTTGTTCCTACAGAGGTAGAGGTTGAGATTCTTACCATGCAGCCACGTATTCCTCTTGAGGAGATTAACCGTGTGAAAAATCAGTTGCGTGAGTTTACTGACCGTGTGAATAAGGGTGAGACTTCTTTTGCTACTTTGGCTCGTCTTTATTCTGAGGATCCGGGTTCAGCCCGTATGGGTGGCGAGATGGATTATATCGGTAGAGGTATGTTGGATCCTGCGTTTGCAAATGTAGCATTCAATCTTACCGATCCTAAGAAAATCTCAAAGATTGTTGAGTCTGAGTTTGGTTATCATATCATCCAGTTGATTGATAAGCGTGGTGATAAGATTAAGTGTCGCCATATCCTGCTCAAGCCTCAGGTTTCTCAAGATGCTATTGATAAGTCTATCGGCCGTCTGGATTCTATCGGTAATGATATCCGTGCCGCTAAGTTTACCTTTGAGCAGGCTGTTGAAGCATTGTCTGATGATAAGGATACCCGCAACAACAAGGGTTTGATGGCCAATGTTACTCCTGACCAGTCAAGAACTTCCCGCTTCCAGATGAAGGATTTACCTACCGAGGTTGCCCGTATGGTAGATACAATGAAGGTAGGTGAGGTTTCTGCACCTTTCACGATGGTGAATTCCAAGGGTAAAACCACTTGTGCTTTGGTAAAACTGGTAAGCCGTGTTGACGGACATAGAGCTACTATTACCGAAGATTTTCAGGTGATGAAGGATGTAGTGTTGGCTAAGGAGCGTGCCCAGACCTTGCACGATTGGGTAGTCAATAAAATCAAGCAGACTTATGTTCGTATGAACGATCGCTATAAGGATTGTAAGTTTGAATATCAAGGTTGGATTAAATGATAAATAAAAGATTAAATAATCATATCAGAGGGCATAGAATCATATCGGTTATGGTTCTATGCCTGTTTGGGTTTTGTCTGATGCAAGCCATGCAGGCTCCAAAGAAGCATGCCAGAAAACGCCCTCATGGTGACCGCGTATATCTTTTGCATGCAGATGAATTGTACTATGATATGTTCGGTAATAATCCTGATGCCCAAATATTGAAAGGTAAGGTCTCTTTCTTGCATCAGGGCAGTCATCTTACCTGTGACAGCGCGTATTTCTATCAGGCTTCTAATTCTGTGAAAGCTTTCGGACATGTTCATTACCGGCAGGGAGACACCTTGTCACTCACTTGTGATAGAGCAGAGTATGATGGGCAGATGCAGATGATGAGAGCACGCAAGAATGTGGTCTTACATCATCGTCGGCAGACTTTGCGTACTGATAGCTTGGATTTCGACCGCTTGTATAATATGGCAAACTTCTTTGACGGCGGAACGCTGATTGATGGTAAGGATAAGCTGGTTGCCGATTGGGGTGAGTATCATACCGAAACGCGTGAGGCTAAGTTTGTTTATAATGTCAAGTTGCGCAGCGGCAAGGATGTTGTTACCACCGACACTTTGTATTACGATGTCCGTAAGTCAAAGGCTCACATGGTAGGACCTTCTAAGATCGTTTCCGGTGCAAGTGTTGTCAAGACAGAAGACGGATATTATGATACCAAGACCGATAGAGCACAGCTTTACGGCCGCTCTACGGTTATAGATAAAGACAAGACACTTACGGGTGATACGCTCTATTATGTAAAGGATGGAGAGAGTACCGGATATGGCAATGTGGTTTATGTAGATAAGAAGAGCAAGAATTCCCTTACTTGCAATTATCTGCGTTACAACGAAAAAACCGGTAATGGCTTTGCTACCCGCAATCCTGTAGCAATCGACTATTCGCAGAAAGATACCCTTTGGGTTCATTCTGATACCATGCGTATCAATACCTTCCATATCAATACCGATTCGGTATACCGTAAGGTGCATGCTTATCCTAAGGTCCGTGCCTATCGCCTGGATATGCAGGCCATCTGCGATTCCCTGGTTTTCAATTCTCAGGATTCCTGCATGACCATGTATAAGGATCCTATCGTCTGGAATGGAAACCGTCAGTTGCTGGGCGAGAAGATTCTGGTCTTCATGAACGACTCTACCGTTCGTTTTGCCCATGTCATCGGACAGGCGCTGTCTGTAGAGCAGATGCCGGATAGTGTTCATTTCAATCAGATCAGTTCTTCTGAGATGAAATCTTACTTTGAAAAAGGTGAGATTAAACAAGGAGAGTCTATCGGTAATGTGCAGACCATCTATTATATGACGGATGATAAGGACAGTTCGCTCATAGGCTTGAATTATCTGGAGACCGATACCATGCGCATGTATATGGAACCGGGCAGGAAGATGGAGAAAATCTGGACCAATAAGTTTACATCTACCATGTATCCTATGACGCAGATTCCGCCGGCAAAATATAAACTTAACAATTTTGCCTGGTTTGAGGACTTGCGTCCTAAAGATAAGAATGATATCTTTGTATGGCGTGGTAAATCCAAGGGCTCCGAACTCAAGAACATTAAGCGTCATGAAGCTCCACTTCAGAAACTGACTGACTGATTATAATGAAGCATCATTTTCTTATATGATTAATATTTAGAGATGAGTGATATTATTCAACTTTTACCCGATTCTGTTGCTAATCAGATAGCAGCAGGTGAGGTTATACAGCGCCCGGCTTCTGTTATCAAGGAGCTGGTCGAAAATGCAGTCGATGCGGGTGCCAGGAATATCCATGTCACAGTTACCGATGCTGGCCGTACCAACATCCAGGTGATAGATGATGGAAAAGGTATGTCTGAAACAGATGCTCGTTTGGCTTTCGAACGTCATTCTACTTCCAAAATCCGTAAGGCTGATGATTTGTTTGCTCTTCGCACCATGGGCTTCCGTGGCGAAGCTTTGGCGTCAATAGCTGCTGTGGCTCAGGTTGAACTGAAGTCAAGACAGGCTACCGACGAGATAGGAACCCTGATACAGATTTCTGGTTCCCGATATGAGAAACAGGAGCCATGCTCCTGTGCTGTGGGAAGTATCTTCTCTGTCAGCAATATCTTTTATAATGTACCCGCTCGAAGAAAGTTCCTGAAGTCCAATTCTACAGAGTTGAACAATATTCTGACGGCTTTCGAGCGGATTGCATTGGTAAATCCTCAAATCACCTTTACTTTACATAGCAATGGTACCGAAGTATTCAATTTGCGTGCCGCTAATTTGCGTCAGCGCATTCTCGATGTCTTCGGCAAGCGTTTCAATCAGGAACTCCTGCCGGTAAATGTAGAAACCACTATGTGTAAGGTGTCTGGATTTGTGGGCAAACCGGAATCTGCCAGAAAGAAAGGTGTGCATCAGTTCTTCTTTGTCAACGGGAGATACATGAAACATCCTTATTTCAATAAGGCTGTGATGGCTGCTTATGACCGTCTGGTTCCTCAGGGTGAACAGGTGCCTTACTTTCTGTATTTTGATGTAGATCCGAAGGATATTGATGTGAATATTCATCCTACGAAGACTGAAATCAAATTCGAGAATGAGCAGGCTATCTGGCAAATCCTCTCGGCTTCGGTCAAGGAGTCCATCGGTATGTTCAATGATGTACCTACCATTGATTTCGATACCGAGGATAAACCGGACATCCCTGTTTATAATCCAGAGATGAGCACTGCTGCTGCACCGAAGATCAGTTTGAATCCTGGTTATAATCCGTTCAAGTCTTCCTCTTCCATGGGAGCAGTTCCTATGGGAGCAGGCTTCTCTGTTCCTAAGCCAAAGCCTCAGGTGGATGAAAAATGGGAACAGCTTTATGAAGGACTCAAAGATCAGGATGATGTGCAGGGGATGGAACAGACCATGGTGTTTTCCGATGATTCTAGTCAGGATAATACGCCAGACAGTATCATTGCAGAGAAATCGCCAGCCCATTATCAGTATAAAGGTAAGTATATCATGACTGCGGTAAAATCGGGATTGATGATTATCGACCAGCATCGTGCCCATGTGCGTGTCTTGTTCGAACAGTATTTGCGCCAGTTGGCTGACCGGACCTTTCATTCACAGAAAGTCCTCTTTCCTGAGGTTGTGCAGTTCCCGATGTCTGAGAAGGTAATCTTTGAAAAGATCCTGCCTGAAATGGAATCGATGGGCTTTGAACTGGAAGATCTTGGAGGTGGAAGCTATGCCGTTAATTCAGTTCCTGGCGGACTTGAAGGATTGAATCCTCTTAAACTGGTACAGGACATGGTTTCTTCTGCAGTAGAAAAGGGCGTATCAGCCATTGATGAAATCAATCAGACTTTGGCTTTGAGTCTGGCTCGCCAGGCTGCAATACCTCAGGGGCAGATATTGAGTAATGAAGAGATGGAGGGGCTGGTGAATGATCTTTTTGCCTGCCAGAATGTCAATTATACGCCAGACGGAAAGTCGGTACTTTGTATCCTCCGTCAGCAGGAAATTGAGCATCTTTTAGGTTAAAAGCAGGGAAAAATCCCGTTTTTCTTTAAAAAGTTAACGAAAAATGCTATTTTTTTTAGAAAATGAAGGTTATTTCAAAAAATAGTATTATCTTTGCTCCGTCATTCAGAAGGTATATATATATAAATTGATTTTTAAATTATAAAGTTATGAAAAAGTTATTAGCAGTGCTAGCATTGGCTAGCGTAACAATGGGCAGTATGGCTCAGGATGCAGCAACTACTGAGAAGTATAGCGTAGCAACAAATTCTTTCTGGAGCAATTGGTTTGTTCAGGCAAACGTTGCTGGTTCTGCATTCTGGGGCAACCAGGAAGAGGGCAATGGTTTCTCTAAGAGCCCACTCAAGGGTTTCAGAAACAATCTCGGTTTCTCTGTTGCTGTAGGTAAGTGGTTCACACCAGGTCTCGGTCTCCGTACTAAGTTCAATGGTGCATGGGGTCGTACAGTAGTTTCTGAGGATAAGTCAACAAATGCAAATAAGTATTGGACTTTGAATGAGCAGGTTTTGTTCAATGTTAGCAATATGTTGTGTGGTTACAACGAGGCTCGTCTTTGGGATTGCATCCCTTACGCAGGTGTTGGTATTAACCGTAACATGAGCGCTAACTGCTATGCTCCTGTAGCTGGTGTTGGTATCTTGAACGAGTTCAAGATCAATAACAAGTGGGCTGTCAACCTCGATGTAAACTATACAGTAGGTGCTAACGACTATGATGGTTACGCAGGTGTATTGGCAGGTGCTAAGCCTAGCACATCTCACTCAATCGACAAGGTGATTGCAAGACACGACCGTTCTTTGAATGTTGAGGTCGGTGTTACATACAACTTGGGTAAGGCTACTTGGAACAAGGTTCCAGATGTTGACGCTATCAACGCTCTTCATCAGTCAGAACTCGACGCTCTCAATGCTAAGTTGAACGATGCTAATGCAGAGAACGACCGTTTGAAGAATCTCTTGAACAACCAGAAGCCTGTAGAGGAAAAGGCAGTTAAGGAGTATGTTGCTACTCCAGTTTCTGTATTCTTCAACATCGGCAAGTCTAAGGTTGCTTCTAAGAAGGATCTCGTAAATGTACAGGCTCTCGCTCAGTATGCTAAGGACAACAACGCTAAGTTGGTAGTTAACGGTTATGCTGACAGCGCTACAGGTTCTGCAGCTATCAACCAGAAGATTTCTAAGGCTCGTGCTGAGAAGGTAGCTAACGAGCTCGTTAAGTTGGGCGTTGCTAAGGAGAACATCATTGTAAAGGCTAATGGTGGTGTTAAGGATTTGACTCCTGCTTCTTACAACCGTCGTGCAACTGTTCAGGTTGGTGAGTAATTATACAGTATATATAATATAAGGTATAAAAATAGAATAGGGCATTCTTCCTCGTGAAGAATGCCTTTTTTGTTTCTTTGAATTTCTTAAAAAGTACTTTTCTTTCTCAATAAGTACCTTTTGGGGTTGAAAGAGGTTTTGCTGTCCCATCGTAAGTGCTTTCTCTTGGTGGCTGTTTTTGGCAATTGAAATGCAAAAACTGACCGTTTTTACCCTGAAAAATGAGGAAAAACACCAGAAAATGCACTTTTTTGAAGAAAAAACGAAAAAAGTTGCTGAAAAATTTGGTGGAACCAAAAAATAGTCGTACCTTTGCAACCGCTTACGAAAAGTAAGGGCGCTTAGCTCAGCTGGTTTAGAGCATCTGCCTTACAAGCAGAGGGTCGGCGGTTCGAATCCGTCAGCGCCCACGGGGGTGTTCCCTGTGATTCACTTTTGTGGTTGCAGGGACTTTTTTTAAGGGCGTTTAGCTCAGCTGGTTTAGAGCATCTGCCTTACAAGCAGAGGGTCGGCGGTTCGAATCCGTCAACGCCCACAATAGTGAAGGTCTTTCAACAAATGTTGAGAGACCTTTTTTTATGCTTTTAAATTATTTTATCACTATTTTCTCTGTTTTCTCACGATAATTCATTAATTTTGCACCCTATATATAATACGTATTGTTATGAATTTAGATTTATTGACTGCCATATCACCAATTGATGGTCGTTATAGGGGAAAAACAGAGCAACTCGCTAACTACTTTTCAGAGTATGCTCTCATTCGTTATCGTGTACGCGTAGAGATTGAATACTTCATCACTCTATGCGAGTTACCTTTGCCACAGCTTGCTTCTTTCGACAAGTCGCTGTTCGAACGTCTGCGTGACATTTATCGTAATTTTGACGAAAATGAAGCACAGCGCGTAAAAGACATCGAGAAGATTACCAATCACGATGTAAAGGCTGTAGAGTATTTTATCAAGGAAGAATTTGATAAAATCGGTGGCCTGGATGCTTACAAGGAGTTTATCCATTTTGGTTTGACATCCCAGGATATCAACAACACAAGTGTGCCTCTCTCTGTAAAAGAAGCTTTGGAAGAGTGCTTCAATCCGCAGGTAGAAGAGCTGATAGCCCAGCTTCAGACTTATGCTGATGAGTGGAAGGATGTGCCTATGCTGGCTAAGACTCACGGACAGCCTGCTTCACCTACCCGCCTGGGCAAGGAAATCATGGTTTATGTTTACCGTCTTACCGAGCAGCTTAATTCGCTCAAGGCTTGCAAGATTACAGCTAAGTTCGGTGGTGCTACCGGTAACTACAATGCTCACCATGTAGCTTATCCACAGTATGACTGGAAAGCATTCGGTAACAGGTTTGTCAGTGAAAAACTCGGTTTGGAACGCGAGCAGTATACCACACAGATCAGTAACTATGACTACCTTGGCGCTATCTTTGACGCCATCCGTCGTATCAACACCATTATCATCGACTTAGACCGTGACTTCTGGATGTATATCTCTATGGATTACTTCAAGCAGAAGATCAAGGCAGGTGAGGTAGGCTCAAGTGCGATGCCTCACAAGGTGAACCCTATCGATTATGAGAACAGTGAAGGTAACCTGGGCATAGCCAATGCCATTCTTCAGTTCCTGGCACAGAAACTTCCGGTTAGCCGCTTGCAGCGCGACCTTACTGACAGTACCGTACTCCGTAACATCGGTGTGCCTCTCGGTCATAGCGTCATTGCTATCCAGAGTACATTGAAGGGCTTGCGTAAACTGATTCTTCACGAGGAGAAACTGCAGGAAGATTTGAATAATACATGGGCAGTTGTAGCTGAGGCTATCCAGACTATCCTTCGCCGTGAGGCATATCCACATCCTTACGAGGCATTGAAGGCGTTGACACGTACCAACCAGCACATGACTGAGGAAACTATTCATGAGTTTATCCAGGGATTGAATGTGAGTGATAGTGTTAAGGCAGAACTGATGGCAATCACACCAAGCAATTATACAGGTATCTAATATACACAAAGGAATTTTGTAGTTTTAGTACATATATAAACGTAAAAATTAGATTTATTAACCCAGCCGTGAGGCTATTAAGTATTTTAAGAAAATGGATTCAGAATTTGAAAACAAACCTCAAGATCAGTCTTCTGAGAATGAGAGAACCCGTGAGGGCTACAACCCAGCAGGTGGTTATCAGAAGAGTTATCGACCAGTAGGTCGCACACAGCGTCCTCGTATCAATTCACATCGCGCATACAGCAGCGACAGAAGTAGCAGTAACAGCGAAGGCGGTTTCCGTCCTGAAGGTTTTGGTGCTGGCTTGCAGAGTACAGGCGGCAGCGAGCGTCCACAGCGCAGCAGCTATCAGAGCCGTGGTGGTTATGGTAACAGCAACCGTGGTGGCTACCAGCCACGTCAGCAGGGAGGCTATCAGTCTCGTCCTCAGCAGGGTGGCTATCGTCCTCGTTACAACAATAATGATGAGCAGGGTGGTTATCAGCCTCGTCAGCAGGGTGGCTACCAGCCACGCCAGCAGGGCGGCTACCAGTCTCGTTCTCAGCAGGGTGGTTATGGCAACAACCGTGGTGGTTATGGTCGTCCACAGGGTGGCGGCTATGGCAACAACCGTGGTGGTGGCTATGGTCGTCCTCAGCAGGGTGGTTATGGCAACAACCGTGGCGGTTATGGCCGTCCACAGGGTGGTGGCTATGGCAACAACCGTGGTGGCGGTTTCCGTCAGCACACTCCTGGTTACGATCCAAATGCTAAGTATAGCATGAAGAAGCGTATCGAATATAAGGAGGAGAACATCGACCCAACAGAGCCATTGCGCTTGAACAAGTTCCTCGCCAATGCTGGTGTTTGCTCTCGCCGTGAGGCTGATGAGTTCATCCAGGCTGGTCTGGTAACTGTCAATGGTGAGGTTGTTACCGAGTTGGGTACCAAGATCCTTCGTACCGATGAGGTGAAGTTCCACGACGCTCCTGTATCTTTGGAGAAGAAGGTATACGTATTGCTCAACAAGCCAAAGGATTATGTTACAACCAGTGATGATCCTCAGCAGCGCAAGACTGTGATGGACCTCGTAAAGGATGTTTGTCCTGAGCGTATCTATCCTGTAGGCCGTCTCGACCGTAATACAACAGGTGTACTTCTCTTGACCAACGATGGTGACCTGGCTTCTAAGCTTACTCACCCTAAGTTCTTGAAGAAGAAGGTTTATCACGTTCACCTCGATAAGAACCTGACAGCTCACGATATGGATCAGATCCGTGAGGGTATCACCTTGGAAGATGGTGAAATCAAGGCAGATGCTGTAGAGTATGCTGATGATCGCGACAAGGCACAGGTTGGCATCGAGATTCATAGTGGCAAGAACCGTATCGTGCGCCGTATCTTCGAGAGCCTCGGCTATCGTGTTACCAAGCTCGACCGTGTACAGTTCGCAGGTTTGACTAAGAAAAATCTCCGTCGCGGTGACTGGCGCTTCCTTACTGAGAAGGAGGTAGACATGCTCCGCATGGGTGCTTTTGAATAAAACAGAGTAATAAACAATGGAAAAAGTAAAAAGAACTAAAGTTGTAGACTTGCTCAAGAGCACAGCCTACGGCTCAATCGTGAATGTCAAGGGATGGGTTCGTACCCATCGTAGTAGCAAAGCAGTCGATTTTATCGCTCTTAACGATGGTTCTACTATTAATAATATTCAGATAGTAGTCGACCCATCAAAGGTCGATGAAAATCAGCTCCGTCAGATTACTACTGGTGCTTGTATCAGCGCCGTAGGTACGCTGGTAGAAAGCCAGGGGGCCGGACAGAGTGTTGAGATTCAGTGCGAGAGCATCGAGATTTACGGTCTCTGCGGCAGCGACTATCCTATGCAGAAGAAGGGACAGAGCTTTGAATACATGCGTCAGTATGCTCACCTCCGTCTCCGTACCAATACCTTTGGTGCCGTAATGCGTATCCGCCATAACATGGCGATGGCTATCCACACTTACTTCCACGAGCATGGATATTTCTATTTCAATACTCCGCTCATCACAGCCAGCGACTGCGAGGGTGCAGGTCAGATGTTCCAGGTAACTACCAAGAACCTCTACAACCTGAAGAAGACCGAGGATGGCAAGATCGACTATTCTGATGATTTCTTCGGCAAGCAGACTTCATTGACCGTTTCCGGTCAGTTGGAGGGTGAGCTCGGTGCTACAGCACTCGGCGCCATCTATACCTTCGGTCCAACCTTCCGTGCAGAGAACAGTAATACTCCTCGCCACCTGGCTGAGTTCTGGATGGTAGAGCCAGAGGTTGCTTTCCTGGATATGGACGGTTTGATGGAGTTGGAGGAAGACTTCATCAAGTATTGTATCCGTTGGGCACTGGAGCATTGCAAGGACGATCTTGCTTTCTTGAACAAGATGATTGACAAGGGCCTGATTGCCCGTCTGGAAGGCGTATTGAATTCCGACTTCGTTCATCTTCCATATACCGAGGGTATCCGCATCCTTCAGGAGGCTATTGCCAACGGCAAGAAGTTTGAGTTCCCATGCGAGTGGGGTGATGACCTGGCTTCAGAGCATGAGCGTTTCCTCGTAGAGGAGCACTTCAAGCGCCCGGTTATCATGACCAACTATCCTAAGGCTATCAAGGCATTCTATATGAAGATAGACGAGGAGGAGAGTGGTTTCGGCGGCAAGAGCGGTCAGACCGTTCAGGGTACCGACGTACTGTTCCCACAGATTGGTGAGATTATCGGTGGTTCTGTCCGTGAGGAGAGCTATGACAAGCTGATGGGTGAGATAGAGGACCGCAACATTCCTATGAAGGATATGAGCTGGTATCTCGATACCCGTAAGTATGGTTCATGCCCACACGCAGGTTTCGGTCTCGGTTTCGAGCGTCTGATTCTCTTCGTAACCGGTATGCAGAATATCCGCGACGTGATTCCATTCCCACGTACACCAAAGAACGCAGAATTCTAGAATAAAAAAATGAAGCCTGTTTCGATGTCCTTCGAAACAGGCTTCATTGCTCTTCGCAAGTACTTGTCCTGCAAGAAGATATCGATTCTGATACTTTACTATATATAGGGGCATCTTTGTTTCTTTGGTAGAGACGAAGATGTCCCTATCATTTTTTATTATTTTTAAAATATATACGTATTATGTCAAGAAACAAGAAAACATCAGAGTCGTTATTCCAGTTCATGAACCTCCTCATCGTCCTGTTGCTGAAGAACGGGCAATACCGCACTTCGCTGCATTATAAGGCAACCCTCAACAGCTTTAAGCGATACCGGGACAACAAGGATATTGCCCTGAGTGAGATAGATGCAGACGTGATGCGCTCGTATGAGGCATACCTGTATCATACGGCGGAGGTATGCAAAAACACCAGTTCCTTCTATCTCCGCATCCTCCGTGCCACCTATAACAAAGCCGTGGCAAAGGGACTGACGCCACAGCAGCATCCCTTCACGAATGTCTATACCGGTATTGCCCCAACCCGCAAGAGAGCCATACCTACAGAGGATGTTAGCCAAATCAAGCGTCTGCATTCGGTCAAGGAACTCACTCCCAAAGAAGAGATGGCAAGAGATACATTCCTGATGAGTTTCTATCTGCGAGGTATCTCATTCATTGACCTGGCTCATCTCCGCAAATCCGACCTCAAGGACGGTTTTCTCCATTATACAAGAAGAAAGACAGGGCAGCGTCTCACCATCCGATGGGAGGATGATATGCAGGAGTTGTTGGAAAAGTATCAGGTGCAGACCGTCACCTCACCTTATCTATTCCCTTTCCTGGTTGATGATGGAAACACAAGACAGGATAAAACTATTGACAAAAAGCAGAAAGAGGTGCACCTATATCACAATGCGGAAGCGCGTATTTCTTACCATCTCAGAAAGTTAGGTGCTAAGATAGGTGTCAAGGGTAAGCTTACCCTCTATGTCGCCCGTCATTCCTGGGCAACGACGGCAAGAGACAATGATATCTCTATCTCCGTCATCAGCGAGGCATTGGGGCATCATTCTGAAACCACCACACAAATCTATCTCAATTCCATCAAAAGCTCAGAAGTTGATGATGCCAACGCCAAGATACTGGCAGCCCTATAAGCTGCAAAAAGAATAAAAAAGGGATTTTGTAAAATGAACCAAAATGAACCATTTTTTCTGAATCTTTATATAAGAGATACAGAAAACCGAAAAACATTCTTTCAATCAATGACTTAGAAGATTGTGTACGAAAAGGATAGTAAAAAAATGTTGATTTTCGTAGAATGATATTAATTTTTTAACACACATAATTTGCTAGTTTCCAACAATTTTCGTATTTTTGCAAGGAGATTCTGTGTCTCTTATATAGAGATTCAGATGATCGACATCAAAAAACGAACTTGATTCGCATGATGAAAGAGACAAATATACAATCACAGGTTACGTCCACTATTGCAGGGGACGACGGCGAAGCCATGGAAAAAAGCGAAGGATATGTAGCGGAAAATGGTTTCGTAGCAACAGAACCGATGCACTGGTATGTGGCTTGTGTAAGGGTGAACTACGAGAAAAAATTCAAACTTCTTATTGAACAAAACTTCAAGGATAAAAAAATCGCCTTGGAGACTTGGCTTCCTTTGGAAAGACGTATCATGATAAACAGCCGAGGTAAACGTGTTGTCCGTGAGGCTGTCTTTCTTACCACCTTTGTCTTTGTGAGAGTTGAGGACAAAAAACTTAATGAAATCCGCTTTCGGGACGATGTCTATAAGATGCTTTCGGAACCAGGCAAAAGTGCCCCATATGCTATCCCTGATACCATATTCGACAATTTTCGCAGAATTGTAATGACTGGCAAGGCTGATATACAGAACCACCCTATCAAAAAGGGTGACAAAGTGCGTATTATAGACGGAGAACTTGTTGGAGTTGTAGCCTATGTGCAGCGTATTCAAGGTAAGAAAGCCATTATAGGTGATGAAATCCGAAACATCTGCGGTGCTACCATTGAGATTGAAATGGTGAAACTGGAGTTCTTTAACAAATAGATGCTATTGGTGTGGCTTTACATTCCTCATTTATAATAAAACTTCAGTATATAGATTAATTTGATAAATATAATATGTATCTTGGCAAAGGAATATAAATAAATATTCGATAGCAGTATGTATTTTTTTTTCTTTCTTCTGTTTAGAAGATAGGTTTTCGAAGATACCTTTCTTTAACAGTAAGAAAAAACTCCTTTTAGCTAGCAATGCCAGTCAAAAGGAGTTATAAGAGTTAATCAAGGAGGTGTCGAGCAGCCCAGCTTCCAGCATCCAGACACGGACACTCCTTTGGAGTAGTCTCAGGCAAGTCCCGATGGCCAACAATCTTCGCTTTCGGAAAGAGAATCTTCAGATTCCTGAAAAGGTCAATGAGTCTCGTTTCCTGCTCAGTGGTCATGGTGTTTTGCCACCATTAAAGTTGCGCCCTGTCATATCCAAGCATTACATTGATACATGGTATCATGCTTCTCAGATGGTGCTGCGTGCAAGTAAGATCATCATTCTTGGCTATTCATTCTCTTCTGCCGACAACTATTTCTGTGATATGTTGCGAGAGAACCACGATGCACAAATCATCATTATCGACAAGAACATGGAAACTACAAGTCGCAATGTGTGTCGTTGCCTCCAGTTGGATGCCAATCGCTACACCAGGCAAATAAAAGATGGGCATGAGATACGCAAATACAACAATCGAGTGACGATTATTGGAGCAGACTTGTCGGATGTTAATTTGAATGATGTGTGAGACATTAGGATATGAAGCAAAAACTCCCCCAAAAATTTGGTGGTTTCACAGAAAACCCTTATCTTTGCTGCGAATTAAATATAGAAGTTATGGCACAGTTAACATTACAGATAGATAGTCCATCTTTGTTGGAGCAATTAAAGAATGTCCTCTCTCTTATGAGAGGCGTTAAAATAGTTTCAGACTCCCCAGTTTCAAGGAGTGCTGCTTTGGAAGATGTTCCAAACGCAGAAACTTTGGCAGCAATGAAAGAGGCTGAGAGTGGTCATGATGCGGGAGTAGTTCGAGTAGATAGCTTAGAAAGTTTCATGGCATCAATGGAGGAATAGGGTTTATGAAAGAAATTCGAAAGACCTCGCAGTTCAAGAAAGATTATAAGCGTTTTAAGAATGATAAAGAATTTGTAGAAACGCTTATGGGGATAGTTAAGCTTTTGGCAGAAGGCAATCAGATACCGGAAGAATATAATCCTCATTCTTTGAAAGGCAACTGGAAGAACTATATGGAATGCCATATAGAAAATGATACACTTTTGATTTGGTTTGATAAGAACAATAATGCAATAGAATTAGTTCGTTTAGGTTCGCATTCTGAATTATTCGGTAAAGGACGTAAGCGCTGATCTCCATAACAGTCAGGCGGTCCCATCCCGCACAATATGGCGTAGACCGCTTTGGTCCGCCAACCTTAGAGCGTAGCGGTTCTGAGCACCGGAGGGCGGTTACATCCCTAATCCCTATGGTAGGGATTTAGGGCTTGGGTATAGGGTAAGGACCCCCTCTTCGCAAGAGGGGGACAGGGGAGTCGAAAAAATACAAGACTAAGATAATTATGAATAAAGAAGAAAGAAATACCTTTCGAAAGGAAATGTTAGGTAAGTTAGAAGAACAATGGGCTAAGAATAATCGCCCTGAAGACGATCTCTTCTATTACCACCCATCTGAAGATAAAATCGTCCTATCCCATGCCCTGTTTTGGGTGATGACCCAAAACATAAAAGGTAAGGTAGGAAAGGAAAAATACTTGTTGCTTCTCCGCCAATATCAGGAAGAGATGCTTGAAGCCTACTTGACGGAATCTGGAGACTTCAAAGACTTGCTGCACTATTGTAACATCATGTACAATGCTCTTCCTATGCTACTTCGAAGTACGTACGACTTCCATACTCACTTAGATGCTCGCAAACTAGCCGCCATAACGATTGTCGCTGGCGGTTATGGTGGTGATATGCCCGAAGACCAGGCGTATGACCTCCTCGATGATATAGACTTCTATTATAATAAGGTGAAGTGCCGCAAGATAGAAAAGCTCTTACCGGTATTGAGCAAACTGGTGATACAAGAGCAAAAATACCTTTAGCTTGCATTGAGGAATGCATCGAACACATAGGAGCGTAATGAAAGTTGGCTCTCAAATAGCCGAGTGCAGCTTATCTTCTGAAGTGCCGATACAAAATAGCTTTTTTCAAAAAACGAATAGATGTAACTACTTGTGATATAGTAGAGACGCAGTATTGGTGAAATACATTGAGTTGAAAAAACTCCTCCAAAAATTTGGTAGTTTCACAGAAAAAGCCTATATTTGCACAAAAAACAGAGAAATGGGGTATAAACTTCATTAAAACCAATAAAATTACGCTGTTATGATTAGTAAGAATGTACAAAATATGATTCCAAAGATAAAAGATTTCTTTGGTAGCCAGCCAATAACAAAGGCTTGGCTCTTTGGTTCATGCTCACGAGGAGAAGAAACTACTGATAGTGACATAGACATTCTTGTAGAGTATGATCGTCAGCATAATCGAATTTCTCTGATGAAAATAGCAGGTATTATGTTGAATTTGGAAGACTTGCTTCATCGCAAGGTGGATATAGTAGAGGCTAATCGTCTCCTCCCTTTTGCTCAAGAAACAGCCAACCAAGATAAATTCTTGATTTATGAGAGAAAAAGTTAGAGATAGGGGAAGGTTAGAGCATATTCTTGAAGCGATAGAAAGTATAGAGGAGTTTCATGCTCAATATACTTTTGAAGATGTCAAGAAGAATAAGCTCATCTTTTATGGCTTTACCAAATTGGTGGAAGTAATAGGCGAGGCTGTCTATATGCTTTCAACAGAATTTCGTGATTCTCATTCTGATGTAAATTGGCGTCAGATAGAACGGATGCGACATGTCCTTGTGCATGGCTATTATACCATAGACCCCGAAAGTCTATGGGATACGATAGAAGTAGACATTCCTGAGTTGAAACCTTGGATAGTTAGGTATCTGTCGGAGTAATAAAAAAACTTATATTTTTTGCCGTCCCCAGGCGGTCCCATCCCGCACAACATGGCGAGACCTTTGATTGGTCCGCCAACCCTATAGCGTAGCGGTTCCGAGCACCGGAGGGCGGTTACATCCCTAATCCCTATGGTAGGGATTTAGGGCTTGGGTATAGGGTAAGGCCCCCCCCCCTCTCTTCGCAAGAGGGGGACAGGGGAGTCGAAAAAATACAATAATTAATAAGGAGATTACGTTATGAACATAGAAGAAAAAAAAGCAGATTTTATGCGTCGCTTCAAGGCTTCTAGGGAGCGAAAGGCAGAATACATAGCACAAATGGAAAAGTGTATGTGTGATGCTTATCGCCGCAGAACCGGTAAGGAAGCAGAATCATTCTGTGTGTTGTAATGTCTAGCCATAAGCCAAGCATAGGTTAATAAATGCATTTTTCTCTTAAATCCTTGGTGATTATGAAATAAAATCGTACTTTTGTCGCTATATTAGCAATAAAAATGTATGATTATGGCAAATGAAAATAACAATATACAGGCAACTACTGATGAATCTCAGATAGTACTCTATCAACCAGATGAAAGCATTTCTCTTCAAGTAAAAATAGAAGAAGATACGGTATGGCTTACGCAAGCTCAAATGGTTGAACTTTTTGGTTCTAGTAAAGCTAATATTAGTGAGCACATTACTAATATTTATCAGCAAGGAGAATTGATGCAGTCAGCAACTGTTCGGAAATTCCGAACAGTTAGAAAAGAAGGCAATCGTATGGTTACACGTAATATGGATTACTATAATCTTGATATGATTATATCAGTCGGCTTTCGTGTAAATAGTCATCAAGGTATTCGCTTTCGTCAATGGGCAAATAATGTTTTGAAGGAATATCTTCTTCGTGGATATGCTGTACATCAGCAGATGCTACAAATGGAGCAACGTATTGACAGCAAACTTATGTTGCAGCATGATGAGATGCAACGAATAAAGGATACCCAGGCTAAGCAGCAACAGCAGCTTGATTTCTTTATTCGGACTTCGACCCCTCCAGCAGAGATGGTCTTCTTCGAAGGTGATTTCTATACTGCAAGAGTTGCTTTAGAGAACCTGGTTCGTTCTGCCAATAATCGAGTAATCATCATAGATGGCTATGTTTCATCGCTAACCCTGAGTGTGTTAGATGTTCGTAAACCTGAAGTAACAGCGACTATTTATACTATAGGTGTAGGTCAAGGAATGCAACGTCTCATGGATGAGCATGACCGCCTATTCCCCGATAATCATATAGACATCAGAAAATGGCGCAAGGAATCTCATGACCGCTGGCTTATCATAGATGACAGCCTCTATCATTGTGGTCATTCATTAAATGCCAATGGCGGTCATAAGATTTCCGCCATAACCCTGATGGGAACCTCCCCAGGAGTAATCCTATCAAAAGTAGAATAAAAACAATATTCCTCATTCGAGTGGCGACAAGTGCAGAGCGATACTGCAATGAGGAACAAAATACAAAATCATGAAATCTTATTTCTCAATAAAGCCAGGAGCAACCTTCTTTTTAGGCAGCTCCCGCACCCTCGTTTATCATAAAGACGATGTCGAGATCATTTACAAGACCAAGACACGTATATCACCATTACTGCATAAGGCTTTAACACATTAAGTATTTACCTTTGCATCAGAATTCTTAAATGTCAGAATTATGGAAACAAAGGAATACTATCTAAAATATATATTAATGATGAATAAGACTGAAGATCCTGACTTTGTCGCCTCTTGGCAGAAAGTTGAGGAGGCTCTAAAGCGTCTTGATGAAAATCAGGTGGAACGTTTGTTCTCTAAGAAACATGCGTCCTTGGCTGATTTTCACCAAGCTCTAACAAAAGAGTTGGAACTAAAGGCTGCTGCCTTGGAATCAGCTGTGGCTTCTTTGAAGGACGAGAGTAAGGCAAATAATGCAGGAAACCTTAGAAATCAAGTCAGAAACAAAGAGACTTCGTGAGGAAAGAGAACGGATGAGTGAGGAATTGTTGCAGAAAAAGCATGAGCTAGACCAGTTGAAAACTACCCCTTACCCGCATGAAAGATGGGGATAAGGACTATAAGTCTATGCTTCCATGTTACTATGTTGATAAAACAGATGAGGTGAAGGAGTGTGCTTAGCAATCCTTCACCCTAAAAGATAATGCAAACGAGCGCAATGAAAGCTAGCTTTCAAATTGCCGAGTGCAGCTTATCTTCTGCAATATTGATACTAAATAACTTTTTTTCAAAAAACTGATAGGTGTAACTACTTGTAATATAGTGGGGATGCAGTATTGGTGATATGGCGATAGACCTGTGTAGAATAATTATTTAATATTAAACGTTTTATCCATATGTTAGAGTTGATAAGTAATATTATAGTTAAAGGTGGAGCCTTTGCTGAAGATACATCCTTACCAGTATTGTGCAAGCGATTGAATCTTCTGTATGGCCGAAACGGAAGTGGTAAATCTACAATTGCTAAATGTTTAAAGACTCTATCTCAAACAGCTAGTGATTGCAATTATGCTGCAAGCTTTCCTGATGATAAAAATAAAGAATTAGACTCAAATGTATATGTCTATGATGAGAATTTTGTTTCTGATAATTTTAAAATAAATCAAGATGGTTTGACTTCGATAGTGATGTTGGGTCATCAGGTTGGATTAGATGAGAAACTAAATAAATTAGAGAAGGAACAAAGTGTACTTCTTAAAGCATACAATGGATTTTCGGAAAGGGAAAGACAATTTGATGATTCTTCTAATGATAAATCACCATTATGGCATTTTAATGTTATAAAGAAAAAGCTAAGTGCGAATGATGGATGGGCTGAGCGTGATAGAATAATTAAGGACAATTCTATCAAATCGGCAGTAACAGTTGACATTTTTCAAGAATTAATGGAATTGTCCAAAGCTCATACATCGTATGCAAGATTGCGTCGTGAGTATGACGAGAAGATGGAAATCTTTCAAAAAGTAAAGAAAGGCGGTATTAAAATAGAACTGCTTTCTAATAATGTTATTTCAAATTATATTGATCAATATAAGAAATTACTTGAAATCCAGTTAGAAGAACCACATCTTAGTAATCGAGATAAAAAAATAATAGAATTGGTCCGATCTGAACATGGAAATTATCTTTATCAAATACATCCAGTTTTTGATAATCAAGATATGAACGTATGTCCACTTTGTCTTCGACCTATGTCAGCTTATGACAAAAAAGACTTGTTCCTTAAGATTCAGCAGTTTTTTAACAAAGAGTCAGAGGTGTATAAACAGCAACTACAAGCGATGATAAAGTCGTTGTCCGGTTGGCAACCTATTCAACTTAGTGATTTGGTTAAAGAAATAATAGGCAAGGATACTACTGATATGTTCATCAACTGTGGAAACGAACTGCGGCAGAATTATATTAAGCTCTGTGATGTCTTTACCGAAAGATTACAAAATGTATATGGCATGCAGCCTTATTTTAGTTGGTATGGGATAAAGGATGAACAAGATAAGTATTCTCTCTTATTGAACAAGATTAATTCCGTTATCCTCTATTATAATAAAGAGATAGAACAGAAATCTAGATTGAAGTGCGAATTGATAGCATTGAATAAGCAGATTTCTTCATTGCAATTAGTAGAGAACTTTAAACTCTATAGCGAACGTCTGAATGATCAACGAATTAATTCAGAAAAATTGAATAATTCAAGTAGTGCTTTGCTTAAGGTTAGATATGAAATATCACAAGTTCGTTCTCAAAAGACGCAAGTATCCATTGCTTTGGATTTTATTAATGATGCTCTTTCTTACATATTTTTTGATAAGAAGAGGATGGTCTTAGAGAATTCAGATGGAATTTACGTTTTGAAGGTTAATGGTAAAGATGTAAAACCTAAAGATGTTTCCACTGGTGAACGCAATGCTATAGCTTTAAGCTATTTCTTTGCAAAGATGTTTGAGAATCATGAGAAAGAAAGTCGATATTCTGAGGAGGCATTAGTCGTGCTTGATGATCCAATAACAAGTTTTGATAAAGATAATAAAGTTGGTATAATGAGTTTCTTGCGTTGGCAGATTAATGCATTATATGAAGGAAATCCTAAAACTAAAGTATTAATCATGTCTCATGAATTGATGACTATATTTAATCTTCAGAAAGTGTATAGCGACATTGATAGGAATCAGTTTCGAGTCTATGAACTGAAGGATAGGCATATTAATGACTTAAATTGCTTTCGTAATGAGCGAAATGAATATAAAAAACTGATGTTAGATGTCTTTGAGGTTGCGTATACAGCAACTTCTAATACATTAGCTGCAGGAAATAAAATGCGAAGAATAGAAGAGGCATATTCTTCTTTTATTTGTAATGGAAAATTTGAAACTTTGTTACATGATAAAGAGTTTTTGAGGAATGTACCATCTTCTAAGAAAGTTTTCTATCAGAATTTTATGAGTCGTTTAATTTTGAATACTGAAAGTCACATGGAAGAAAGAGTATATGAATTGAATGACTTTTCACCAATGTTTGATGAAGATGAAATACGCAAGACAGCTAAATATTTGCTTATGCTATTTTATTATGTCGATGGCTTTCATCTAAAATCTTATCTGGGTGATAAATATTCTATTGTTGAACAATGGATAGTCAATGAAGATCAGGCATAAAATTCTGTTTTAAAATATATAATATATTATGTTACGAACGTTCCAAAATTTTTTAGATAAAAATAAAATTCAGTCTTCTTTCGTTGATGAAAATCGTACAATGATAGAATTTACGATAGATGGACTTCATTATATATTTAGCTATATTATTTCTGATGATCCCTATTATGTAAGAATAGTATTGCCGAATGCAGGTCAAATAGATGAATCAAATTCTGAAACAATAAGGCTGCTTTACGAAATCTCTCGTTCTTATAAAGTAGGGAAAGCATTTTGTATTAATAGTCAAATATGGTTTTCAACAGAATCTTTCGTCTATAATAAGGAAGGTGCTGATATGCTTTTCCAAAGAATGATTTCTGTATTAAAAGATATGTTAAATTATTATAGAATTTATTGTGATGAAAATAACAAACAACAATCAAAGTCAGAATAATACTATACGCAATTCTTACAATGATGTTCCTTTTCAGAAACATTCCTCAAATTGTTCTTGTAGTACAAATACAAAATGGGTGATTGGAATTCTAGTGCTTACTGTGATTTTGCTTACAACATGGATCTTAACCAACTATATTAAGGATGGAAATAATCTTGTGAATTTGTTGGTTAATTTTTCAACACTATTATCTATAGTTCTTTCTGTTTCTTCCATAGCTTTTGCTGGTTATACCTCTATTGAGACTGGTAGACAATATTATAATATGGCCAAAGCTGTTGAAGAAATAAGAACTACTAATGGAATAATGTCTGAGAACTATAAAAACTTAATGGAGCATTATCATGAAACAGTTAAGCTTTTCTCGCAAATCTTAGAGGGTTATGCGAATAACGCTGCTAGTAGTAATCGTGTTAGTGATATCCCCCCAACAGATATCAGCAATGAGGCTACTATTGTTACAGATAAGGCAATGAATGTCAATCAATCGTAATTTTGTAGCAAATGTTAGGACTTCATTACTCTCCAGGCGGTCCCATCCCGCACAATATGGCGAAGACCTTTGATGGTCCGCCAACCTTAGAGCGCAGCGGTTCCGAGCACCGAGTAGGGCGGTTACATCCTTCCTTTCTGAGAAGGGAAGGCTTGGTTAGGATGTGGAGCTCTCCTTGCAGGAGAGACGGAGAGGTAGAAAAATCAGCACCGAGCAGGGCGGTTTCCTTCTTCTCGCCTGAGGAGAGAAGACCGAGATGAGAGGTGGAGCCTTCCTTAAGGGTAAGGAAGGACGGGTAGGTTTTCGAAATATGTTATTGATCAATAAATAATAATGATATGAAAGGAATAGTATTAGCAGGTGGAAGCGGTACTCGTTTGTACCCCATCACAAAGGGTATCAGCAAGCAGCTAATACCAATCTTTGATAAACCGATGATATATTACCCAATATCAGTATTGATGTTGGCAGGTATCCGTGAGATGCTCATTATTTCAACACCATTTGATTTGCCTGGTTTCAAACGCCTTTTAGGCGATGGAAGCCAGTTTGGTGTGAAGTTTGAGTATGCAGAGCAGCCATCACCAGATGGCTTAGCCCAAGCTTTCATTATCGGAGAGAAATTTATTGGCAATGATTCCGCTTGCCTTGTATTAGGCGATAATATCTTCTATGGTGCAGGATTAAATCAGATGCTTCATCAGGCAGTAGTAGATGCTGAACAGAACAACAAGGCTACCGTTTTTGGCTATCGGGTAAGCGGTCCTGAGCGCTATGGTGTCGCAGAGTTTGATGAGCAAGGCAATTGCCTGAGTATCGAAGAGAAGCCTCAGCATCCAAAGAGCAACTATGCTGTGGTAGGCTTATACTTCTATCCTAACAAGGTGGTAGATGTAGCTAAGCATATCAAGCCATCCGCTCGTGGTGAATTGGAAATCACCACCGTAAACCAGGAGTTTCTGAAGAATAAGCAGCTGAAGGTTCAGACCATGGCTAGGGGATTTGCCTGGCTCGATACCGGAACCCATGATTCTCTTTCTGAAGCATCCACCTTTATTGAGGTCCTGGAGAAGCGCCAGGGCTTGAAGGTGGCTTGCTTGGAAGGTATAGCATACCGTCAAGGTTGGATTACCGCAGAAGAGTTGAGAGAGAATGCTCAGCCAATGTTGAAGAATGACTATGGCAAGTATCTCCTTTCAATACTTGAAGAGAAATATCAAACATTAAAAAAGAATTTAGAATATTAAAAACAATGAATATAGTAAAAACAGAAATAGAAGGCGTACTCATTATAGAGCCACGCCTCTTCCGTGATGCTCGTGGCTACTTCTTCGAGAGTTTCAGCGAGCGAGAGTTTGAAGAGAAGGTCTCTCCTATTCTGGGACACAGTGTTCACTTCTCCCAAGACAACGAGTCAATGAGCAGCTATGGCGTGATGCGAGGTCTGCACTTCCAGCGCCCACCATATACTCAAAGCAAGTTGGTACGTTGCGTAAAAGGCAGAGTCCTCGATGTCGCTGTAGATATTCGCAAGGGTTCACCAACCTATGGCAAGCATGTAGCTGTAGAACTGACAGAAGACAATCACTGCCAGTTCTTCATTCCAAAGGGCTTTGCCCATGGTTTTGCAGTCCTCTCAGAGACTGCCGTCTTCCAATACAAGTGTGATAACTTTGAATGATGATTTAAAAGCGTTTTTTGATTTTTTTTAAAAGAAGCTTTTAAAACCATAAGCAATAATTATAAAAATACAGGTTGTGAATATCAAAGAATACAATTATGAAAAAAAAATATATAGAATTACTTTGTGATTCGCAAGTCGATAAAATGCAGCTTCTTCGTCATATGTTGTTGAATAATAACTATGATGAATTAAATAAGATAGCACATAGGGCGCCATCAACCTTTAAAGGTTTACTAAGTTTGTCCTTTTTGCGTCGAAATAGTTATCAATCGCTAAATGGAAGAGGATTTCTTTTAAGTAGACCATATGAAGAATATGTGGGGATGTTAGCCTTCATATTTAGACGTAATAAAAAAATAATAAACCAATATCTCTTATTAAGAGAAAAGTATGAAGCTGCATTTTTGTTAGGTAAATATGATGAAGCTGAGTTTTATTTGTGCTCAATAAAGAAGATTTCTTATTCAATTTGGACATTGGAGCAAGATATAAAGTTAGAAAGGTTGAAATATGGTTTAAGTGCTTGTACTCAACTATATAATAAACTTTACAAAGAGTCGGGAAATATATATTCTTATATGGCCTATCTCTTTTATCTATCCTCCTCTACAGAATATAGTTTTGAGGCGGAGATTGATTTGAATTATGAAAATCTGAAAACTACTTTAGAAGAAGACCTTTTTGGTTATATAGTTGTCCATTGTATGCCTTTTAAGCCATTTAGCTTTGCAGATTGGGTTAAGTTTGATTTGAGATCATCCTTGTTGGATTTGTATGATAACTTTATGTTTGCATTAAATATTGCAGATGAGGCTCTTGTCAGAAATCAAGAATTCCAGAAGAATGTTCTTTTGATTAATGATGTTATAGAGGATAAGCGACTTCAAACATTTTTATATAAGCAAGGGCTTGCTCCTTTTGAAGATACGGAAGCCAATGTAATTAGGGAAAAATTAATAAAAGAATATTATGCAGCAGATTATGAGTCTTTTATCGCTGAATATCCAAAATATGGAGATGAGTATCCTTGGGATACTTCTCTTTTAGATTTATATGTGAAGAGCTTGGTGATTATGGGAGTAAAATGCCCTAAAACTATTGGCGAAAATACTCCGATATTTGACAAGTTGCTGGTATATTACTATAAATATTTGACAAAAGAAAACAATAACCAGCCATTATATTATAGAAATATAATGACGATTTGCCATTCATGCTATTCTATTTATGGTATTTCTCATTTTTGGAATATTGTTAAAGGATACGAAAGTAAAAGTATTTTACATATATTAGATGATTTTAGCCAGTATTCTTATGGGAGAAATGTAAGAGATTATCGCTTTAATAATAGCATTTCTTTAGATGTAGAGGAACGACAAATTGAGAATGATGTTGAATTGATGGAGTTTCAATTACGACCAGAATTATTAGGCTCTAATGAGGGGGTTAGTAAATTAAGCAGTCTGCTAGAGCAGAATAAAGTAGCCCCTTTCCTTTTGGACCACGTCTGTTCATTTCTTTTTAGCAAGTTAATAGCAGATAAAAAACTAGAAGAGGCTGTCTGTTTCTTTGTTAAATATAAGGTTAAGGATGCTAACTTGGATATTCAGTTTGATAAGAAAGAACTCAAAAATATTTTTGAGGATGATTACCTTATAAAAAATAATATTCCATTAGAGCTATCTATCTTTTATACAATGATAGGTTTTGAAGATTATAAAAGATATTTACCTTATAAAAAAGTGTTGTCACTTTACCATATAAAGCGTGCTTCAGAATTGGATATAGGTAATAATGAGCTTTTGTTTTACTTCTTGGCCTACGTAGTTGATACGAAAGTTCTTTCTTTGCATGTGCAGAGATTCAGTACTCTAAATGATGCAATAGAAGAACGTATCAAGATATGTGAAATATTATACGAGAAAACAGAAAAAACTATCTTTAAGAATGAAATTGCAAATATTTATAGAGAGCAATCTATACGTAGCTTAACTAAGAAAATTGATGAAAGTAAAATTTATGTTGATGTTAATAAAATTATTTCAGAAGGTCTTAGTGAAGAAAAAGTTTTATACGATCTGTTTCAAAACTCGGATGAGTCGATGAATTTTTATAATTCTTTAGATTCTTTGATCAAGTTGATGGATAAAGATGGGTTAAATATTAAAGATGGATTAAACATAAGTATTAGATTGTCTCTTGATGAGTCTGCAAAAATTAATTATAAGTATTCGTTATGTGAAAAATTGTTCTTGTGTTTAAGAGACCGTTTTCTGAGCGATCCAAAATATGGGTTAGATTTCTTTTTAAGTACAAGAATAAGGCATGGAACTTTAGTCAATCAGATTAGACATGAATTTCAAGCACATAATTTGGTAACTAATATTGGTGAAAATAACCAATATAAAGATGATGAATTTTGGATAAATGATATGGTGTTGCAAGATGAAGAGAAAAAATATTATGTAAGACAACGTCTGAAGCAGTTTTCTGCATCATTGGATGCTTATATCTTTAGACTAAAAGATGAAGTTATTCAAATTAAGACAGAGTTGATCAATACAAATAAAAAGGCGGCATTTGATTTCTCTTTATCTCAGATTTATTCATATATAGATAATGCCTATAATGAGAGTTCAAGACTAAATTTTATAGATTGTGTCAATCTCATTTTTACCACATTGTGGAATATAACGGAAAGAAGATTGCAAGAAATAAAGTCAATAATAGATATAATGCAAGTTGACATTTGCTCCATGTTGAATAATTTGGAAAAAGATATTAGTGAAAAGATAGGGGCAGATTGCAATCTTGCCAACTTTAAATTTGCAATAAGAAGTTGCAAAACCGATTTTCAACAAGATATGTATATTGTGAAGTCATGGTTTGTAAAAAATGACAAGACAGACTTTTCTTTTGACATAAAGAATGTTGTTGATGCATGTTTGCGGATGCATAATCGTATTAATACTTCACCTTTAAAGGCTAACATAGATATTACAAGTAGGTCTATGCTTAAAGGTGTGTATTTCGATAAATTCAATGATTTATTTCATGACTTATTCAATAATGTAACAGCATATTGCAAATCAGTACAGAGGCCTCAAACGTGTAAGGTTGTTGTTCAAGAAGATAAAGACAATATTAGAATTGAGGTTTCAAATAAGTTACGTGATGAAGATATACCTCAGGTACAATCGGTAATAGACAAGTTTAAAGGACGTGAAAAGAAGTTGTTGCTATCAGGCATAGGAAAAAGGGAAAAATGCTCTGGGATGGTTAAAATTAGTAACATCGTTTCCAACTTATTACCAGGGGTGAATACCTATAATAATAGTATTGTTAATTCATATTTCATAGCGTCTATAGCTGTTAAACTTAATTCGATTAAAGCATGAAAATATTATTGATAGAGGATGATAAGTATAAATGTGAGGACATAAAGTCTAACATAGAAAATTGTTTCTCAGATGTTATCGTTGACACGGTTCGTTCATATAAGACGGGGGTTATGAATTCGCTTTTTGGTAATTATGATTTACTACTTGTAGATATGACACTTCCCACTTATGATAGCGAGTCTGGTTATGGATATGGAGATTCCCTTAAAAATGGAGGGGAAATGATAGTGAATGAGGTTTATGATGAAGGTAAAATAGTAAAAATTGCAATTGTTACACAATATGAAACGTTTGATGGCGAAACTTTAGAAGTAGTAGAAAAACGTTTAGCAAGACTATGTGGAGAAAATTACTTAGGTTGTGTTAAATATTGCTCTTATAAAGAAGATTGGAAAGACCCATTGAATAAAATAATTGATTATGTTGTCCATATTAATCATTGATGATACGCCAGAAAAAATATCAACCCTAAGGGACTTGATTAAAGAGAGTGGTATAAATACAGAGCCAATAATTGCTCATGACTTTAGGGAAGCTATGGCAAAAATGGGTGAAACTCTATTTGATTTAGTTATATTGGATTTAAATATTCCTAAAAATTGGGGAGAAGATTCAAATCCTGAGAATGCAATTACTTTGATGAAATTGATTCATCATGATGAAGACTTGTTTTGTCCGATGTCTTTAATTGGATTAACAAGATTGGAAGATATAGAAAAGTATCAAAATTCCTTCGATAAGTTTTCTTTGCAACTTTTGAAATACGAAGTCAATAATGATTCTTGGAAAACTCCTTTGAAAAATAAAATTCGTTTTCTGATTAAACATAAAGAAAAAATGGAAAAGAACAGAAGAAAATATATTTTTGATGTTGCAATTATTAATGCATTGCAGGAGCCAGAGAACTCACAGGTTCAAAAAGTTTTTTCTGATAAGTGGGAAATTGTTGATATGGAGGATGATCGTACCAATACTTATTATAAAGCTACTATCAAAAATAAGGAAGGTCGTGATATTTCTGTCATAACAACTTGTATGACTCAGATGGCAGGTGTTAGTGCTGCTACATTGACAACAAAAGTCATTTACAATTTTGCACCAAGATATTTGTTTATGACAGGTATAGCTGCAGGAGTAGATTCCAATGATGTTAGCTATGGTGACATCTTGATTTGTTCTGAAGTTTGGGATGGGGCTAGTGGTAAGATTAAAACTGGTGAAGATGGGCAGCGTAAGTTTGAGCCGGATTATCGTCCATTAAGTTTGGACAACGAACTTAAGAATATTTGTATGCAAATCCAAAAAGACCAGAATCTACTAAATGATATAGAGCAAAATTATCCAACAAATAATGGTAAACCCAAAAGTCGTTTGCAAGTTCATATTGGACCGATGGCATCTGTGCCTGCTGTAACTGCACGTAAAGAAGAAATAGCACAGATTAAAGACCATGCGAGAAAATTAATTGGTATTGAGATGGAAAGTTATGGGGTATTTTATGCAGCTGCAAATGGAATTAATCCACGCCCTAAATTCTGTGCATCATTTAAATCTGTCTCAGATTTTGCAGATGTAGCTAAGGGGGATGATTATCAGGAGTATGCTTCCTATACATCGGCTGCATTTTTAAAACATATAGTTTGTGAAAAATTGTCGTTTGATATTTGAAATTCCTAACAAGTTCACCTTATAAGTATTCCATTCGAGTATTTGATAAAGTTACTCTATATCTAATATGAAAAAATATAATCATACAATATAATGTTTAATCTCAGTAAATTCATAGGTCAATATGTGACCCATCGTGAAAAGAGTATGTTTGCTCAGGATATTGAGGCAAACAAGGAGAAGCTTTCTGCTGAAATCAAAGGCAAGAAAGTGTGTGTGATAGGTGGAGCCGGTTCTATCGGTTCTTCATTCATTAAGGCTGTACTGCGCTTTGAACCACAGAGCGTAGTCGTTGTTGACTTGAATGAGAACGGATTGGCAGAATTGGTCCGTGATGTGCGAAGCACAGAAGGACTTTTTGTACCAGATGAGTTCCGTTGCTACACCCTCAACTTTGCAGACCCAATCTTCGAACGTATTTTCCGTGAGGAGAAAGGCTTTGACATTGTAGCCAATTTCTCTGCCCATAAGCATGTACGTTCAGAGAAAGATAAGTATAGTGTTCAGGCGCTCATCGAGAACAACGACATCAAGGCAAAGAAACTGATGGATTTGCTTTGCATGTACCCACCAAAGCATTTCTTCTGCGTATCTACAGATAAGGCTGCTAATCCTGTTAATATCATGGGTGCCAGTAAGCGTATTATGGAAGACCTGGTGATGGCTTATAATGAGCACTTCAAAGTAACCACAGCTCGTTTTGCCAATGTAGCTTTCTCTAACGGCTCCTTGCCAGATGGTTGGATTCATCGTTTACAGAAAAAACAGCCTTTGGCAGCACCTTCTGATGTGAAGCGTTATTTCGTATCTCCTGAGGAGTCTGGTCAGATTTGTATGTTGGCTTGTATTCTCGGAAATGGTGGTGAGGTGTTCTTCCCTAAGTTGGGTGAAGAGCAGATGCTTACTTTCGCTTCTATCTGTGATGACTTCGTAAAGGCAGAAGGCTTCAAGAAGGTGGAGTGCAAGAATGACCCAGAGGCAAAGAAGTATGCTGCAGATATGGATTACGAAAGTGATAACTATCCTGTTGTTTACTTCAAGAGTGATACTACAGGCGAGAAAGCTTATGAGGAATTCTATGTTCCTGGTGAGAAAATCAATATGACTCGATTCTCAGCACTCGGTGTAGTAGAGGAGACAACCCGTCGCCCGATGCCAGAGATTAACCAGTTCTTTGATGAACTGGAGGGTATCTTTGCAGAGCCAGACTTCACCAAGGCTGAAATCGTGACATCAATCAAGAAGTTTATACCTAACTTCGAGCATGAGGAAAAAGGTAAGAACTTGGATCAAAAAATGTAATTTTCAATAAAATGGCAGATTTTAAGAAAACGATAGACTTTATCAAGTCAGTTTATGGCAACCAGGAGTTTACTCCTCTGGCTGTTCCTGTTTTTGTAGGTAATGAAAAGAAATACCTCAACGAGTGTATTGACACAACCTTCGTTTCATCCGTAGGTAAGTTTGTGGATCGCTTCGAGGAGGATATGGCAAAATACACAGGTGCCAAGAAGGCTGTGGTATGTGTAAGTGGTACCAATGCCCTTCACATGAGCTTGTTACTCGTAGGTGTAAAGCAAGATGATGAAGTATTGACTCAGGCTCTTACTTTCATTGCAACCTGTAATGCATTGAGCTATATTGGAGCTCATGCGGTATTCATCGATGTTGACCGTTCAACAATGGGTCTTTCTCCAGATTCTTTGAAGGCATGGCTTGAGAAGAATGCTGAGGTTCGCAAGAACACTCGCAAGGGAGAACTTCCAGAAAGCAAGGATTTTGCTTTCGAAGAGGATGACTTGGCTTGCTATAACAAGAATACCGGTCGTCGTGTCAAGGCATGTGTTCCTATGCACTCATTCGGTCATCCTGTCCGCATTGATGAGATTGCTGCTATCTGTAAAGAGTGGCATATCGAACTTGTAGAGGATGCAGCAGAGAGTATTGGTTCTACATTCAAGGGACAGCATACAGGTACATTCGGTAAGATTGGTGCGATTAGCTTCAATGGTAACAAGACCATCACTACTGGTGGTGGCGGTATGATGCTCTTCAATGACGAGGAGTTGGGTGCATACGCAAAGCATATCACCACACAGGCAAAGATTCCACATCGTTGGGAGTTCCGTCACGACCATGTAGGTTACAACTATCGCATGCCAAATATCAATGCAGCTATGGGATGCGCCCAGTTGGAGAACATTGACAAGTATGTAGCAAGCAAGCGTAAGGTTGCTGCTGAATATGAGGAGTACTTCAAGAATGTACCAGATATCGAGTTCTTCATAGATTCTCCAAATACAGTTTCCAACTATTGGCTCAATGCTGTTATCTTGAAAGATAAGGAGGCACAGATTGACTTCCTTACCCAGACAAATGACAATGGAGTAATGACTCGCCCAATCTGGGAGTTGATGAATCGCCTGCCGATGTTTGAAAATTGTGAGAACGATGGCTTGGAGAATACTATCTGGTTTGCAGATAGAGTAGTGAATATTCCAAGTTCTGTTCGACCTTCTGATTTGCCAAAGGAATAATGAAACGTCCATTAATTCTAATCGGAGGCGGTGGCCATTGCAAATCTGTGATAGAAGTCGCAGAGAGTGCAGGTTATGAAATCAAGGGAATTCTTGATATGCCGGATGAAGTTGGCAAGGAGGTTCTACCTGGTCATAAGGTAATAGGAACCGATGATGAGATTCCTCAATATGTTGAGGAGTGTGATTTCATTATAACTGTAGGCTTCATCAAAAATCCACTCCTCCGAATCAAACTATATAATAAGGTGAAGGCGGCTGGAGGCAGATTGGCAACAATCATAGCCTCCACCGCTCATGTTAGTAAATATGCAGAACTAGGCGAAGGTACAGTCATTATGCATCAGGCATTCGTTAATGCTGGTGCAAAGATAGGTGATAATTGCATAATCAATACTTTCGTTAATATAGAACATGATGCAGAGGTGGGTAATCAATGCCACATTTCAACAGGAACTATGGTGAATGGTGAATGTAAGATTGGAGAGAATTGTTTTATCGGCTCTCAATCCGTTTGTGCCAACTGTATCGAAATAGCTTCAGATATTATCGTGGGAGCAGGTTCTGTAGTTCGTAAGTCTATACGTATGAAGGGAATTTATGCAGGAAATCCTGCAATCCTTAAAATTAAAGCAAAATAGAATGAGCAACCATACATTAATAATTGCAGAAGCTGGTGTCAACCATAATGGTTCCTTGGATATAGCCAAGCAACTTATAGATGCAGCTGTTGATGCAGGAGTTGATATAATCAAGTTTCAAACCTTCAAGGCTGATAAACTTGTATCAAAAGATGCCAAGAAAGCAGAATACCAGAAGAAAAATATAGGTGATGGTGATGATTCTCAGTATCAGATGCTCAAGAAATTAGAACTGTCTGATGCTGATCATCAAGAACTTGTTGCCTATTGTCATCAGAAAGGTATCCGTTTTTGGTCAACTGCTTTTGATCTGGAAAGTATCGATTTCTTGCATTCTCTTGGTTTGGGACTTTGGAAAATTCCTTCTGGTGAAATTACTAACTATCCATTCATCAAGAAGATTGCTCTTCTTCATGAGCCGGTCATCATGTCTACCGGAATGTGCGATGAAGAAGATATCAGGAATGCGATGGAAGTATTGTTGAAGAATGGTTTGACAAAAGAGCAAATTACAATCTTGCATTGTAATACCCAATATCCTACACCTATGAAGGATGTGAACTTGAAGGCAATGCTTACCATCAAACAGGATTTTGGAACTATTGTTGGTTATTCTGACCATACCCAAGGAATAGAAGTTCCTATTGCTGCTGTAGCTCTTGGTGCACAGGTCATTGAAAAGCATTTCACTCTTGATAGAAATATGGTTGGTCCTGATCACAAAGCCTCTTTGGAGCCACAAGAACTGAAAGCTATGGTTCACGCTATCCGTAATATAGAGCAGGCTCTGGGAACCGGCATAAAACATGTTTCAGATTCAGAACGTGCCAATATAGCTGTAGCTCGCAAGAGTATTGTGGCAAGTACCTTTATAAAAAAAGGTGAAACATTATCCGATGATAACTTAGCAGTTAAGCGTCCTGGCACTGGTATTACACCTATGCGTTGGGAAGAAATTGTAGGTACAAAGGCTATTAAAGATTATCAACCAGACGAACAAATACAATTATGAGAAAGATTTGTTTTGTAACAGGCACTCGTGCTGAATATGGTTTGTTGAGTCGTTTGATGAGATTAGTCAAGGAAGATAATAATTTACGGCTCCAAGTCATTGCCACCAATATGCACCTGATGCCCGAATATGGAGAAACCTATAAAGAGATAGAGAAAGATGGATTCACTATAGATAAAAAGGTCTATATGCATAAACCATCTGATGATGCCCATGGCATTATTTTATCAATGGCAGAAGAGATGCAAGGTATGAATGATGCCTTGTCAGAGCTGAAACCTGATATTCTCGTACTCTTAGGTGATAGATATGAGATTCTTGTTGCTGCTCAGGTAGCGTTGATTCATCGTGTTCCTATTGCTCATATTCATGGTGGAGAAGTTACTGAAGGTGCATTCGATGATGCCATCCGTCATTCAGTGACAAAGATGTCATCTTTACATTTTACTTCTTGTGAAGAATATCGCCATCGAGTTATTCAGATGGGTGAACAACCATCTAGAGTTTTTGATGTAGGTTCTTTAGGGGTAGAAAACATCAAGGCTGTTCCTTTGATGACGAAAGATGAACTTGAAGCATCCTTGGATTTCAAGATAGATACACAAACAATTCTTGTTACTTATCATCCTGTTACCCTTGGTGGTAATCCTGCCAAAGACATACGTGAGTTTTTGGATGCTTTAGACCAGTTCAAAGAACTGAAAGTAATCTTCACTATGCCAAACTCTGATACAGGAAGGGATGCTATAGCATTGGCTGTAGAGAATTATGTGAAGAATCATTCTAATCGTGCAAAGGCTTATACTTCTTTAGGATTAAAGCGATATCTTTCAACCCTTCAGTTTGTAAAGGCAGCAGTTGGTAACTCCTCTAGTGGAATCATTGAAGTTCCTTCTTTTGGTATTCCAACCTTAAATATTGGAGATAGACAAAAGGGAAGACTTGCCTCTAAGAGTGTTGTTAATTGTGGTACTTCAAAGGATGAGGTAATAGCTGGCCTTAAGCTTTGTTTATCTGAAGAGATGCAAAAGGCAGCAAAGACTTATGAAAATCCGTATGCCAAACCAGATACAGCTAACTTGATATATCAAGAACTCAAAAATGTTGAGTTGGCAGGTTTGAATTTGAAAACTTTTTATGACTTATAGATATGGAAGATATTTTAGTAGTTATACCAGCTCGAGGTGGCAGTAAAGGCCTTCCTGGTAAAAATATTAAGAATCTTTGTGGTAAGCCCCTAATCGCATATTCAATAGATGTTGCGCGAGCCATCACAATAGACGATAATATTTGTGTGTCAACTGACGACCAAAAGATTATTGATGTAGTAGAAAAATATGGCTTACATGTGCCATTTGTACGCCCGGCAGAACTTGCTACTGATACAGCGTCAACAAATGATGTTCTTTTGCATGCAATCAAATTTTATGAAGATAAAGGCAAGAAGTTTAATAAGATTCTTCTATTGCAGCCGACTTCACCTTTGCGTACTGTAGAACAAGTAAAGGAGGCGATTACTTTATACAGAGATGATATTGATATGGTAGTCTCTGTTATGAAATCACATGCTCCTGCCGTGTTATGTAATGACAATGATGATGGCTTCGTTAATCTTGTATATAATAAACATGCAGGTGGGCGTCAGTCTCTTCCTACATTTTATGAGTTCAATGGTGCCATCTATGTCATTAATGTTGAAGCTCTTAAACAAAAAGGTTTAGGTGGTTTTGACAAACGTGTTAAATATGTAATGTCTAAAGAAACGTCAATTGATATTGATGATATTTATGATTTTATGTTTGTTGAGTCAATAATAAAAAAATAATAGCAATGAAACCGATAGTTTATATAGTACATCATGTAGATACAGAAGGTCCTCTATATGAAGATATAAAGGAAACATTCAAGCGTTTGGAAGATATTCTTCATATTAAGTTGAATATTAAGCCAACTCAAGCAAATTTGAATAAGTTAAGAAATGGTGAAATTGATGGTATTTCAGAAGATTTGACCGAAAAAATACGAATAATAGCAAATCCCCATCTTTTGAATTATAAAAAATCATGGGGAGAAGTTGATGAGATGCTTTATCGAATATTGTCACCTGATTTTAGAAATAAATATAAGGATAGTTTCGGAAATGGATGGATATTTAATTGGCATGTAATGGATCATGTAGGTTTTACAGTAAATCCACGACATAGAGATATGGGATATCTAAACATCTTTGATCATTATGAGTCTATATTGGACGAAACGGAGTCTAATGTTATAGATGAAGTTAATTGGCATTTTCATCCTGTGTCTTTTGATGGAAAAGCCAATACTTGTGCGACATCATACGAGAATTGTTATCCAATTCTTCATCAAATTTTATGTAGAAGATTAATTGAAAAGATGTGGTTCCCGCTTGTTAATCGAGCAGGAATGCATACTGAAAGACCTGACTCAAATTGGTTCTTGGAGCAGTGGATTCCATTTGATGCATCTAACCAGTCTATAGAAAATGATGATTATATCTCAAATGGACGTTATGGTGATTGGGCTGGTGCTCCTAAGGATTGGACTATTTATCACCCCGATATTTATGATTGGCGACAAAGAGGTAATTGTAATCGATATATAGCTAGATGTCTTAATATGATGACCCGTTTTCGCAATTTATCTAAAGATGAATTAGCATCGGCTTTTGAGTTGGCCATGAATACAAATCAAAATGTTTATGTAGGTGTGACCAATCATGATTTTAGAGAGTTATCTACAGAAATAAATGATTTTTATTCTATGTTGCAGGATGTTATGGTTGCTTATCCTGATATTAATGTGAAATTTGCTAAGTCTTCTGAAGCTTTTAAGGATGTTATTGGCTTGTCTAGAGACCAAAAGCTAAATTTCGATTATGCTATTGAAGGAAATGTACTTACAATTTCATTTACTGATGGCGAGCCATTTGGACCTCAACCATATTTAGCTATAAAAACAAAGAGCGGAGAATATAGACATGATAATCTCGACTTTGGTAAATTTAAAAAAGTTTATTACTATACATTTGATTTCAATACAACCGAATTGAGCCAAATTGATTCATTAGTTATAGCTGCTAATGATAAATATGGAAATCAGTGTATTAAGAAAATTATTTAGGCGATGAATTCAATACTTAATGAGCATATTTTATTAAAGGATGCTTTGATAGAACTAAATAAAAAATCTGAAGTTAACGACTCTTTAGTTTTGTTCATTGTGGATGAAAACAAAAAGTTGGTTGGAACTTTGACCGATGGTGATATACGACGTTTTTTTATTCGTGGTGGAAACATTAATGATGAGGTTTCTGTTGCAATGCACTCAGATTGCAAATATTTAGACTCTACGAAGGATATTGTAGGCTGTTTACATGAATTAAGAAAAAATGGTTATACAGTTATACCTGTTGTCAATAGTGAACAAGAAATTGTTGAAATAATAGATTTAAATAAAACTAAGTCTCATCTTCCTGTTGACGCAGTTCTTATGGCAGGTGGTAAGGGTGTTCGCCTTCGTCCATTGACAGAGACTACTCCAAAGCCTCTCCTCCCTGTAGGTGGTAAATCTATTATTGATTACAACATTGATAGTTTGATGGAGAATGGTATCAAGCATATCTCTGTTACGGTCAATTATCTTCATGAACAGTTGGAGAAGCATTTTGCGGAACCTGTAAAGGGGGTAAAGATTGATTGTATCAAAGAGCCACAATTCCTGGGAACAATGGGCGCAACGCAGTTTGTTACCAAGTTCTATAATGATGTGGTACTTGTAATGAACTCCGATCTCTTTACTAACATTGATTTTGAGGATTTCTACCTCCACTTCAAGGAGCACAATGCTGATATGTCTGTAGCAGCAGTGCCTTATTCTATCTCCGTGCCTTACGGCATCTTCGAATTGGAAGGTAGAAATATCAAGGGTGTGAAAGAGAAACCTGTGTATAACTACTTTGCCAATGCTGGTATCTATCTCATCAAGCGAGAACTATTGGAAAATATGCCAAAGAACACCTTCTATAATGCCACCGACCTAATGAATGATGCCGTAGCTGCAGGTAAAACTGTTATCCGCTACCCGATAACAGGCTATTGGCTTGATATCGGCAGTCATGAGGAATATAAGAAGGCGAATGAGTTGGTAAAGCATATTAAAAAATAGGAAATAATGAAGACTAAAAAAGTTGATTTTTTAATTAGATATGAGCATAAAGTTCGTGATTTAGAGAGCATAATGCTTATCCGTGCAGAACTTGAACGAAGAGGATATTCTGTAGCTTTTATTTGCAATTATGAGTATAATCCTCAAGTTAGATACCAACCTAAAGTTTTGGTTTCTCCAGCAATTTATAGTGATGCAAATTTAATTGGAGATTTTCAAAATTATGGTTTACTCCAAAAAATAGTCAATTTGTTATGGGAGCAGTTGATTGGAATTAAGGATGAAGAGTCTCCTAATTGTTCTCATAATGTAGTTGGAACAGGTCAAAAGGCAATAACTTTATGCTGGGGAGAACAGACCCAAAATCGCATAGTCGCTAGTGGGGTTCCTAGTAAAAATGCAATTGTAGTAGGTCAGCTGAATTTGGATTTGTTGAAAGAGCCTTTCAATAAGACATTATTAAGTAAAGAGGAATTGGCTGAGCGATATAATCTTGATGGTTCAAAAAAGTGGTTGCTTTTTGTTTCGTCTTTTGCCTATAGCGAACTAGATCCTATACAGATTGCTGGATATATTAAAGACATTGGGGAGGAAGATTTGAATTATATGATTAATTTGTCGAACAAATCAAGATCAGAAATCTTAAAATGGTTTGAAATTGCTTTGCAAAAGTATCCTGAGTCTATCATAATATATCGTCCTCATCCAGATGAGGCAAGAAAGTCGCAGGTGCTGAAAGATATGGAAGCTAAATACCCGAATTTTAGAGTAATCTCAGAACTGGCATTGAAGCATTGGATGAATGCTTCTGATAAGGTTTATAATTGGTATAGTACTGGTTTAGTTGATGCTAAGGTCTTAAATAAGCCAATTCGTCTTCTTAGACCATGTCATATAGATAGGGATTTTGATTATCGCATTTATTTAGATGCTAAAAAAATAACAACAAAGAACGAATTCCTTGCCGATTTTGTTAATTTTGAAAAACAAAACATTTTGGACGAAGACTTGTTTAATTCGTATTATTATATTCCAAAGCATTTCACATATATGAAGGTTTGTGACATTTTGGAAGATATGTTGAAAACAAATAAGTATGATATTAATTATTCTCTTAATGAATATATTAAGTTTGGCAGTGTTATTGTAAAAGCAAAGTTTATAAAATGTCTAAAACCATTTTTGCCTATAATGCAAATGTTGCCTGTGCTTAAAGGTATGGTTAAAAAGAGATTAGATAAGCGTGATATCGTGATTAATACGCTGAAGCAAGGATATGATAAGAATGTTGCTACTGAGCAAGATATTCAGGAAATTTATCAGCGTGTAAAGCCAATTATATATGGACCCAAAGTATAAGAAGCTTTTAAAAAATACCGCATGGATACTTACAGGCAATACAGGCAGTAAGATGCTTGCTTTCTTGCTGCTGCCTTTGTATACTAGATGGTTAGGAACTGAGGGATATGGCCTTTCTGATTTGATTTCTACCTATTCTGGTTTGCTGGTAGGCGTTATAACGTTGTGTACAGCTGAAGGTATATTTGTTTTTACCAAGAATAAATCAGTTAAAGAACAGAAGATGTACTATACTTCTACATTGAAGTTTACTTTATTCTTGTTCGTCGTATGGGCTGTTGTTTTTCTTTTGCTTCAGTCCGTTGTTCTAGCTATAGATTTTCATAACGCTTTTACAGAACATATATGGTTGGTCTTTGGAATGGTGTTGTCAACCTTTCTTCAAAACTATACCCAGCAGTTTGTAATAAGTCTGGAGAAAATGAAAATATATTCCTTTACAGGAATGGTGTTATGTATTACAACTTTTATTTTTTCATGGATTCTTATACCTAAATGGGGTGTAGAAGGATATGTATTCTCGCTTATATTGGCAAATGTATTTACTTCGCTTTATTCATTTCTTGCTTCTCATTCTTGGAAATATCTTGATATTGTAGGTTTTCGGCTTCATGCAGTTAAAAATGTGTTAGTTTACTCTATACCATTGATTCCGAATACAATTATGTGGTGGCTGGTTCAGGCATTGAATAGACCAGTAATGGAGTCATGTTTGGGATATTCTGCAATTGGTGTATATGCAGTAGCAAATAAATTTCCTGGAATAATAACTATCATTTTTAGTTTATTTTCTGTTTCTTGGAATGTCTCTGTCTTCGAAGAGTATGGAAAACCTTCATTTGAAGCTTTCTATCTGAGAATTTTTAAATTGTTGTTTTTGTTCTTAACTTGTGGAACGATATGCTTTAGTTTAAGTGCTCCGCTAATAGTTAAAATATTTGCGGCTCCAGATTTCTTTGAGGCATGGAAGTATATGATTCTGCTGATGGTTGGAGCTGCAATATCTTGTATGGCGTCTTTTTATGCCACAGTATTCAGCGTAGTCAAGAAGAGTAAATACTATTTCTATTCAAGTATTTGGGGTGCAGCTTCTTCTATAGTAGCCAATATCTTGCTGATACCGAAGTTCGGTCTGTACGGAGCATGTGCCTCTGTAGTTGTTTCTTATGCAGTTATGGCATTGAGCCGATATTATTATAGCCTTAAGTTCATTTCGGTTAAGTTGTTGAAAAGTACGCTAATATATATAGGAATGATGCTGTTTGCTGCCATCTGTTATTTGCTAATTGATGGTTATCTTCTAAAAATTGCTTGTGCTTGTATTAGTCTATTTGTTATATGCTTTTTTCAAAAAGAAAGTTTTAGTAAGTTGATGACGTTTTTAAAGAATAGATATTGCAATAAATAGTATGTCAACATCAATATTAATTCATACCCTCACCCGCAAGTCCCTCCACCTCCCTCGCTTCCTGCGCAAGCAGTTCTATGTTCGTTGGAATAGGTTGATCATTCGGTTGTCTATCGGGGGGAAGAACCTGGGGAAGAGGGCGGAGATACATGGGCATATCTATCTGGATATCCACCCTGAGTCGAAGGTGAAGATAGGGGATGACTTTATCTTTACTTCTGGTGAATGTATAAATCCACTTTGTCGACATCAGCGAGGTTGCATAGTTGCAGAACGTCCTAACTCAATCATAGAGATTGGGCATCATGTAGGTATGTCTTCTCCTTGCCTTTGGGCGAAAGAGCGTATCACCATCGGTAACTATGTGAATATTGGTGGCGATTGTATTATCATGGATTCTGATGCACATAATCTTGATTGGCGAGTACGTGATTCAGGTGAGATGTTTGCTCCTATGGTGAGTATGGATAACCATACAGCTAAGTGTGCACCTATCGTTATCAAAGACCACGTGCTAATCGGAGCCAAAAGTATCATCCTTAAAGGAGTTACAATTGGTGAAGGCTCTGTGATAGGTGCTGGTTCTGTTGTTGTAAAAGATATTCCTGCAAATTGTATTGCCGCAGGTAATCCTTGTAAGGTGATTAAAAGGATGGAATAGGATGATGGTGAACACGAATCTCACGAATAGCACGAATATTTTATGTTCTCTCACGGATAATAAAAATCCCAACCTGTATTGCTACAAGCTGGGATGATTTTGAACACGAATATTTCGAATAGCACGAATATCTGGGAACTGTCCGGGCTTTCTAGAGATGGAAGTCGATTTCCTTCAGCCATTCCTTGACATCGAAGCAAGGACAGCTCTTGCGAACCCAGGGAAGGTCACGATGACCTAGAATCTCGGCATCGGGATAGTCGAGGACGAGACTGTAGAGGAGGTCTTCCAGAGATGCTTTCTGGGCTGGAGTGCGAGTATCGGCAGGCTTGCCTTTCTCGTCGAGACCACCCTCGTAGCAGATTCCGATGCTGTGGGCGTTGTAGTGGCGGGCGTGAGCACCCTCCTCGTTTTCTGGACGGCAGGGATAGACCACGCCATCTTTCGTAATGTAATAGTGGTAACCGATGGAGTGGAAACCATGGGCCTTGTGGCAGGCTTCTAAGGCTTCTACGGGGAAGTCCTGGTTAATACGTGTGGCACTGCAATGTACCACGATCAAATCGATTTTTCTTTGATTCTTCATTGGATTCTATGGTTTTAAAGGGTTTAACTGAACACGAATATCTCGAATGACACGAATAAGTGCTTTGAACAGATATTTAACTGAACACGAATTTCTCGAATGACACGAATTTTCCGTGCTTTGAACAGATATTTAACTGAACACGAATATCTCGAATAGCACGAATATGTCCTTTGAACAGATATGATTCGTTCGATTCGTGTAATTCGTGTTCAGACGCTATCACTTGCAGCTCTGCACACAGAAGGAGCTGAGGACGGCAGTGAGGACGGTGATGACGAAGTTGATGACTTTCTGGATTGTTTCCTTTTTCATTGTTGTTAGTGATAAGTGTAATTAGTGATTAATTTTTAGTGATTAGTGTGGGAAGACAAGAAGGAAGCGGGCAGGATGAGCAAGTATCCGTTCAGGGCGATGATTTGACAATGTTGAATAGTGAGTGATGAACTCATTCCTGATGGGGTCCTCGGATTACTCCGGACTGCATCCTGCCGATGCGCCTTCTCTTGTTTCAGATGCGAGGCGGGTAGGGCTACTCTAAGCCGTCGCCTCCTCCTTCTCCAGTGGTTCCGCTACCGCCCTGGTCGGTGTTGTCACCACCAGGGGTATCCTTCCCGGTATCCTTCCCGGTATCCGGGGTAGTATCCGGGGTGGTGCCATCACCTAACAGAGCAGAGGCCTTCTTCAGCGTAGCTTCGAGGTTGATGGTCTTGGCGCTGAACTCACCGGTGCCACGAGCACGGAGACGGAAACCTTCGATGTTCTTGGCGATGGTGAACTCCTTCTCTGAGGCGGCTCCCTCCTTGTTGCGGATGCCGATGGAGAAGATGGCGAGGTCGTCAATCTTCACAGCGAAACCTTGCAAGTTGAGTTCCTTGATGCACGATACCATATCGGTAATCATGCCCTTGATGGCTCCCTTAGAGAAAGGAGTGTTGTGGCTAGCCATGTGTTCGGCCAGGCCGTCGATGTCTACCGTCTGAGTGATGACTGGATAGGCGTAATACTTGCCGTATGCCTCTGGCATCTTGGCGTTCTGATTTAGTTTTAGTACGTAAAGCAACATAAGTTTTAAAGTTTTAAGTGTTGAATGTTGAATGTTGAATGTTGAATGGGCGCTGCGCAGTGCCTGGTTTAATGCATATGACTCTTTCTGAATCACATTGCAAAGATACAACATTTCATTTTCCCAACTCACCGATGCTCATTGTTGCTCACCGATACTCACCGATTATCACTGATAAATATCAGGGTTCTCCCAAATGGAAGAAAATATAGGATACTTGCAGAGGATTGAACTCCTTGCAGCTCTTGTTGTATCCACTCTTCAGCAACTGCTCGTAGAGCTGGGTGCATCTTACTATCCATCTCATCAGATGGGCTCTTGCCACGTCCGGGTCGGAATCCGGAAAATAGAGCAGGGCTAGCTCCTGCTTGGTGTAACTTCGTAAATCCATTTTCTATAATGTTGAATGTTGAGTGTTGAATTTTGAATTTTGAACACGAATCTCTCGAATCTAACGAATCTTTCGTTCTCAAGCCACTTATTCGTTTAATTCGTGCAATTCGTGTTCAGTAAAAACAATAAGAAATTCATGTTCAGTAAAAACAGTACGTAATTTGCGTGTAGAGAAATATCTATTAGGGTTATGCTTCGTAAATATGATACTTAGCGGTCGTAAACATGATACTTTGTGGTCGTAACTATCTTGTTTACGGCCGGGGGTAACTAGGGTGAGTAGGAAATCGATTTTTCTGGGAGCCTATATATATACTATATCTTTCCTATAGTAAACGAACCTTTACATAAGGAAACTCTTAGAAAGTACCCTCCCCTTACTTACCCTACCCACCCCTAGAAGGGCAGGTCGGGGGCGGTATCCTGCTGCGAATAGTCGTCCTCTGCCTCCATCGCCAGGTGTATTTGCTGAGCCTTGATCATGTCGCCGTCACGCTCTATCACGAGATAGCCCCAACAGTGGTTCACCCTCACCTTGCGGAATCCCAGCTCGCAGAAAGCCCTGCCCACATATACGGCACTGAGCTTCTGGCTGATGCCCGCTCCGATAATCTGAAGGGCACGGCTGGCGGTCATGAATATGCCATGCTGCTCCTCGGTAGGATGGGCAAAGTAGAGCGCAACGAGTTCTCGCTCCAGACGGGGTGCCTCAAACTTGTGGTTGTGAAGGTTGAGTTCGATAATCTCTTGCTGCGTAAACCAATATCTGAAGCCTGAGCGCAGCAGATGCAAAGCCTGGGCATAAATGTTGGGATAGTCGAAGGGATGCTCACGGGGCGACTGGATGCTCTCCACCTCGAAGGGCAGCCAGCGACGATTGCCCGTAGGATCGGAAAGGAACTGAACGTTGTTGCCAGTGGCAGCAAATGAGGCTATATGTGGCCGATGCTCTGCGAAATGGGCGTAAGCAGCACGCTCGTCGATGGTGAGCATGGTGACGGCTGCCTTCAACTGGTTCAGCTCTGAGGGCTTCATCGTGTCCAGCTCCTCGCAAAGCATCAGTCCATAGGTGGCGAGCACCAACAGATCGTCCTTGGAGAGGCGGCTGGCATTGGTCTTGGTATAGAAATACTGGCGCAATTCGGACGGCAACAACATGGCTATCCAAGTGCTCTTGCCAGAGCCCTGTGCGCCTATCAATACGATAATCACATTGTTTACCACGTCGTCGAGCGTCCATCCAGCCAGCATTCCCACGAGCCACTTGCGCAGGTAGCAGGTCCATAGCTTCTGTTGCTCCTCGCCACCCTTTACGGTCACGCTGTCGGCAAGCTGTTGTATGTAGTCGGTGTCGCCCTCGTGCCATTCGGGAAGGCTATCCAGATAGTCGATGAACGGATTGAACGGCTGCACATAGTTGCTCTCGATGACACGGAAGAAGTCTTGTACCGCGGCACGGTTTGTCTTCGACATCTCGCTCCACAGGGTGTTGACCGCACGGTCGTTGATAATCTGCCAAAGTCCGGAGGCAGAAGAATCCTCGCCCTTTCCGTCGCCTTCTTCCTTCATGCGATACTCCACCCTCATGGTAATCTGGTTGTACCTCAGATCCACGTGCTCGCCCAGAAACTGGATGATGTCGTTCACGGAAGCTGACTTGCCCGCCTCATGGCGACGGGGTTGCAGTTCGTGCTTGCGCTTGCCGTGCTCCTCAGTCTGACGGTAGCAACTGTCTACGGCAGCCTTCGGGCGCTCGTAGTCGGGAAACTCCTGACGGATGAACTGTAAGCATCCAACCCCTATTTTGGCGGTTTGAACAATAAGTGCTACCTTTGCGCC